>Ga0207886_10112_pt1 | contig 89190 bp, 101 predicted proteins | sample LinPmetageLP35_FD_184048 | JGI IMG/M metagenome (GOLD analysis project Ga0207886, IMG submission 184048) | Marine viral communities from the Pacific Ocean - LP-35 (SPAdes) | ecosystem: Environmental > Aquatic > Marine > Oceanic | place: Pacific Ocean | collected 2009-08-31 | reverse complement strand
CCAATTGTGCTGACCAAAAAAAAAAAAAAGGTCAAGCCCCGCTCCTAGTCTCACCATCAGTTATCATTTATCATTCAACGCCTCCAATAAACTTGCAACTTCGTGTCCTTGAGCTTCTGCTCGAGCATCTCCACATCCATATGACATTCGCTTAGCTCTCCATCACGATTCTTCACTGCCAAAACAGCCAGAGCATGTAAGTGCTTAATCTGCTTCTTCTCTCATTTATAGTAGAAGATTGTCTTGAGGATCAAGCCGACTGTTTGAAGCTTTGGAGCGTGACCTGCTCTAGCACGCATATGGAATGGACGCAAACCTACCAAAATTCCTCACCTTGGAGCCAATCAAATTGGTATCCTCGATAGAATTCGCTTTGCCATAGAGTTTGTAGCAGCATGAGAGGTTTATAGGACGATCTCTAGAAGCCCAGACTACCTGAACATGGCACCAGAGGTAACATAGTAGGTCTGAAAGATGAGGCTAAAGACTTCGCTATTCCTATCTATTGCCTCTGCCTGTCAAATGTACCGTCTGTACGACAGGCGATGTCAAGTCCTTGGACAGCTGTTTCTTGGTTAAGTACCTGATATCCCATCATGTTGCTACTTTCTAGACCAAAGTCTAGTTTACACCTAGTAGTAATTCGGAACTTCTAGACAGGAAGATCCAAAAAGGTGAACAAATGTCGTGAACAGAAAATGCAACATTGCCGAGACAACTCATTATCCACTGATACCAAAGAGAAAGAAAGCTCTTCTTGCTTTTTTGGTTTCCACTCGATTGCTAAAAGCAAAAAAAAAAAAAATCCAAAAACATACAACAGCAGGTATTCGCTGGTGGTCACCCACCCAACTACTAATCTGCCGATCACCTGCTTAAGTATGGCAGAGCGGACGGGATGCCCTGTTTTCAGGAGTCTGTGGTCGTATGTGGCAGCTAACCTCGGCTTTTCTTTTATTAACGGAAAGCAAAAACGGATTCTGAAAGTTAAAGATTCTTCACGACCTAGACTGTGCTGACCCTATCTGGCAGGCATGCTTCTCACTATTAAACACTTTATTCTACGGTGAACCGAGAACTACACCTACGTTCAGATCGCTCCCCAAAGGTCTACTTTCGTTGACTTTATTCTATTCGATCTAGGCCTAGAATATTTTCCTTCTGTGCCGTACAGGAAGAACACAGAATTACTGAACAATACATTCTTTCGTTGAAAGTTACCCCGCTATTACCCCGGCATTTGTATAGCCTTGTCAAATCATCGACCTCGAAGACCTAAAGAAAAGACTTCAGCACTAGATAAAAAGAAATAAACAACATGCATCCTCTCGCCTTCGTCTCAGTAGACATATAAAGATCAAAATATATACCAAAAGCTTCGGCCTTGAGAATTTTTGTGGTTTCGGACCTTAAGCTGAGTCATCTTTTGACGGGCACAAAGGGCACCACTTCAACCACCTTATTTTTGATGTACAACAAACCTTGTGACACACCAGAAGCACATTCCAGTGAACATGGATCAAGCCAAACAGGCTAGTTTGTTACAAACCCCAGTTGCCAATACCCAGAATCTAGGACCACAATCCTTCCTATGCCCGGATTGCCGAACAGCGATCGACCGTTGGGGCTCCGAAAAAGACATCTCACATGCCGGAGATGGACGACCTAGTCACGGGCCACCTGAGACTCTCTTAGCCCAGTCCAATACCCGACTTATCGACCGGGTCGCCATAGGATGTAGATTATGTACCATGGTCTACGATTCCTACGAAGGCGAAACGAGAAGTTTCCTAAGCACCACTTTCCGTAGCAGAAGAAACGATTTGAAGGAGGGAGAGCCAGCTGAGGTTTGGGGTTACATGACAACTTGGCGCTCAGGGGGACCGCCAAATGAAAAATATGATGAGACGGATATCTCGATTCGTCGGTGGAGACCACAAGTAGACATGCATTTTGGTGTGAGGTTGCATCGTGTGGCTGAGAAAGGTTGTACGGGTAGGAAATATGAGACGATATCTTGTGGACTGGAAATTACTGACGGGAATGGTGTATAGATTGCTCTGAAGGCAGACCTCACGATGTTCAAACCAAGAAACCACCCCCTTGGGACCTCATAAAAAAGTGGCTGAAGGACTGCACCGCCATTCATCAAGGACAATGCAAATCTACAGCAACATCATTCTTTCCCACTCGGCTCCTCAATGTTGGAACAATTGATACTCCCATCCTACAGCTTCAGCTCCGAGACGAAATTCCTCCTGAGACGGAATACCTCACCTTGAGTCATTGCTGGGGCCCCATCGTACCAAAAAGATTACTTCTCGAATATCTCCTCGACTTCCGCCAAAGTATTCCTACAGGGGGTCTATCGAGAACATTTAAAGACGCCATAAATGCCACCCAAATTTTATGTAAACAATATATATGGATCGACAGTCTCTGTATCATCCAAACTCAGCTGAGGATTGGCAGGCTGAAGCAGCGATGATGGGTCAAGTATACGCTAGTGGTTTCTGCAATCTAGCTGCTACGGCAGCATCAGAAGGGAGTCAAGGTCTATTCTTAGATAACCTTCCAACCGCTCAAGTCCTGATTGAATTCAACGACACGAAAGACTTGTGGCATTTGAACGAAAAGCCCTCATACCACTGGGAAGACATCTTGAATTACGCGCCGCTAAACTGGCGCGGGTGGATATTCCAAGAACGATTCTTAAGCACAAGAGTTATACACTTTGGAAGAAGTCGTGTATACTGGGAATGTGGTAAGAAGAAATGTTGTGAATGGACCGGCAGGGAAGAAGATGCACAATTAAGCTCCGACACCCGAACGGGTCGAGCCAAAGAACACTGGCAAGAAGTCCTCAATGCCGTGCATGACCTGGATAAAGATGAAGCTGTGAATATCTGGAAAGGAATCGTGGATTTTTACAGTTCACATAGCTCTGTTACATATGTGACTGATAAGCTACTTGCTATTGCCGGTCTTGCGAAGAAGGTGCAAGAATCGACAAAATGTCGCTATCTTGCGGGGATCTGGGAACACAACATTGCTTCCCAGCTTCTGTGGGACGTGGGGATAAGGAACGCGGACGAGGATTCTTCTGTTTCGTATGTTGCACCAAGCTGGTCTTGGGCTTCGGTTCATCTTCCAATCGGTCGGCCTACAAAGAACAAAGGAAATAAGTATACTCCGTTACCGGTTATTGAGGTGTTGAGTATTGATCTTGACCTGGTTACTGGAAACGAATTTGGACGAGTGAAGGGTGGATCGATGACACTGGCTGGAAGACTAGGGTTTATTGAAGATTCCAATGTCTTTGAGGGCGGGGATAACTATAATCCATCACGATTCGAGGGAAACGATGTGAGTTGGGATCGAGAAGGGGGTCCAAAACATGGCGAAAGTACGGAATTGTATTTGCTGGTGATCGAAGACGATGACAATGACTTTTGCCATTCGGGGGCTGGTCTTGCTCTTCAGCATGTGGGAACTAAGTCTGGAGTACGGCAGGAGAATATTTTCAAGCGCGTTGGGTCAAAGTCTTGGAGCATTACAGTCCTTTTAGCTATAACTCCAGATAGTTCTTCTGCAGCTTCCACTTGCCATTTCGAGCCTCATAAACCATCAAACGCAGTTCCTCCAGACCAAACTTCTTAAAATTAGGCGGCGAAGCCAAATGCCACAAGCACACCCCCAGGACAACTTGGTACCAAGGTGCCCCAAGAAAAACCCCCTTCAGCCATGCGGACACCCACTGACGACGGATTGCCAAAGCCTCTTCAACCATACTTCTCTGAACCCAACTTCCTTCCATCTCATAGTCTACGATTTCATCTGTCTGGAAAGATCGAATGCCGATATTTTCGCAGCTGAATTCGAGAATGCGTTCAGATCAGTTCGTGGCGTTGATTTCCAGCAGCTCAAGAATGAGATCAGAGCGCTGCCTTTGGAATGCAGTCCTTGCAAGGGTTCATGCATTGATCGGACCTATCTGGATTGCATGGAGGAGAAGAACTACGGCAAACACATTGGCAAGAAGAGCGAATACATCTCTTGGTGTGTCCCAGTCACGGAGCTCCATGAACTTGATGAAAAGCATCATCTGTTGAATTTATTAGCAACTGGTCATACCAATGTGATACAGGAACAGCGTACGGCCCTGAGTCGTTCCTTTGCAGGTTCTCGGGTCATTCGATGGTCAAGTAATTGAATTAAGTGTCGCGGACAACTAGTTCGTTCTCATGATTTCACGAGAAAAATGCTAAAGCGATGGAAAGCACGCATATGGTACGTAATTGGATTTCATCGTGAAAGGTCCGATTAGGCTGACTAGCCTACCACATTTTGAAGTGCGCGGCACGCCAGTGAGTTAGTTCCTGATTTAAGCGACTTTTGTCGTTTGTTTACTTTTACCTCACGAGCTTACCCCTCTCATTCATCGTAGAAGCCTCAATATCCACAAATTCACAAGGTCCATCAGCATTAAGCCAATCGCTCATTGGAGCTATGGCTGTAAACAATGCTAGAGTAGTCAGAAAGCAGTTTTCAAGTGTCAACAGGAAAATGAACTCAGTATTTTCTGCAGCTGTTGTCGTTGTATATCTTTAGCCATATCGATAAAGTACAAGTCTTAAGAATTCTTCTGTTAGATGCTTTTTATTTTTTATTGTAGGAAACCCATTTTCGTGGCCGATTTGAGCTGCTTTACGATGTGACATGTTGAAGGCACAGGAAGAAGAGGTATTGTAATCGTTCTCTGGCTTCGATACCAAAATTCAGGAATAGGATTTGGACAACTTCAATTCTCAGTACGCACCCGCCCTCTTCTTCCACTTCGGCGCGTCAACAGTCCTCGGCGCCTTCAACGCGGTCAAAACCGGCGTTCCAGCCTCCAATTCCAGCTTCGCCAATTTCGCCCCATTACTCTGCCTCGCCCAAATCTCCACCGCAACCCAATTATCTCCCTTATAATCCAGTATCCCCTGCGGCACAGGAAAGCTCAACTGCGGCCCGATATTATTGATGTACTTCACATACTGCCACCCGTTAATCCACAACTGGGCCTGATAATTCGCCGTCGTACCATCCATCGTTGTGTTGGCGAAGTTGAATGTCAAGGGGATGTCGTACCCGGTGGGCAGATCGAGTTTGAACGATGTAGTGTAGAATGCGATGCCAGGGGCTTTGGTGCCGGCTAATGGACTGAGAGATTTCCAATTCTGGGTAGGTGGAGAGGGAAGGTGGAAGCCTTGACGTTCGGCGAAGAGACCGCCTTCGTTGAGTGGCCCGCGCGCTTTGTCGAGGTATTTCTCGCCATTGAGGTTCCCCGTCAATTTCCAGGTGATGGCGGACTGAGGGGAGCCGGTGAGAGTGTAGTTCATTATGCCGCGTGGGGTCTTCATGTCGTCGGCGCCGACGTACCAGTTTTCGTTGAGGCCGTTGTTGTCGATGACGGCGGTGATGATGTACTTTTGCCCGGACTTGAGTTTGGGGAGAGTGTAGATGTCGGCGTGGATGATGGTTTTGTCGTTGCCAGTCCAAGAGCCGAGATAGGTGTTGCCGAGCCAGACACTGCTTCCGTATGCGGCGCCGCCTTGGGTGGTAATGTTGAGTGTTGTTTCTTTGCCTATGTTGAATTCCGTGAGCAACGAGATCCTGCGCAAATGTAGTTTTTGTGCTTACCTGTAGCTGTAAAGTGACCACGGTATACGAGAGCTCCGGTGTTGTACCCATAGTCTGAAGCATACAGAGAAGTCGGGGTTGCCAGTGCAGTTGGATTGATTGTCGTCTTGTGATCAGCGACAGTCCACTTCGAATCGTCGTAAGAAGCTTGGATCTCTGGGAGACTGTCGATGTACTTCCAATTCAAACTGGACAAATCAGGCAGCTTGATTGCAGGTGACTTATATTCGAGACTTGATATCCATTCTCCAGTCGCTGGGTTCGCCTTGAAACTCAGTTTTTTGCCATTGAAGAACAGCTGTGTTGCAGCTTTGGGGGCTCCGATTAGCTTGAATGGTGCCGTGGCGTTGAGATCTCCTGTGATCTTCAGTGCTGATCCAGCTAGCGTAACGTCTCGGACCAAGTATCCTGCTTCGATGATTACGGATGTCGTCTTATCGATGGTTGTGGTACTGGTCTCTCGTTAGCATACTATCACATATCTGCCACTCTAGTGGCAAGAAATCTGGGGAGGCATCATTACTAAGCTTCCCAGCTGTCGCTTCTCTTAAAGTCTGCTACCCAGTAGTTGTACGCAGTGTTGCGATCAAGAACATAGACAAACACGTTTCCGACTTGTACCACACGACGTGTACTTGACGTTTTCCATCCCAGAATAGTCGTGCTATTGTTTTTCTTGGCATTTATCCCAGACCCCTCAATCGTTTTGGCCGTCGACGTAGAAAGGAGGGCGAGCTCGTGCTGTTCGCCGGCTCCACCATATACAACCAAGAATGTCTTGCTGTCGACTTGTTTCCATGTGAAGATTTCGGCGGTTGAGTAGAGCAGGGTGGTATCCCCAATAGAGTAGTCTGTCACAAGCCACTTTGCATCACGCCCAGGCAGAGTCAAAGTACCGCCAAGCTGAGGAATCGTAGTTTGGCCTTTGCTTGTTGGAGCTGTGAAAGTATAGGAAATTGAAGTATCCTGAGTCTCATCTGTAGCTCTGATCAGATGGAAGTTGGTCTTTGTCCCATTGCCATACAATGGGTTGACTGTGATAGCAGCGGTGCTGGCGAAGGAGTTATTCGGAGACCCGACAGATGTGGTCAAAATTGCCGGAGACACCCTCAAGAAGTTTCCGATGAGCTTTGCTTCGCTGTACTTTTCGCGATCGACTTCTCTGTTCTCAGCAATCGCTGCGCCGTAATCGTAAGATGTGTAGACCCCAGAAAAGCCTAAGTTGCCCCAATTGGTTCCCCCATACGTCATATATATGTTGAGCAAAGTAGTGCCTGACCCAAGTCATTAGGCTGTTTCTTGGACGTGACATTGGGGACAATTACCTTGAGCAATTGCATACTTGAAAAACACGCGTTCATATTCCATATTGAGTAGGGCTGCGCACTTATCAAACCCATTTCCACCCCAGGGATCAAAAGCACCTCCTTGAAACTCAACGATGGACATAAAAGTTGATGGAGATACCCCTTGGTGGTCGACGTAGTACGTCTGTGGAAGGGATGTATTTGGCCAAACATGCGGACTGGCACAGTCGAACCCTAAAGGGTAGGAATCAAATCTAGAATCTTTTCAGCAAAACTCTGAGCATGTTGATTAGACGACATACCCATAGATATCTACATCTCCAAGGGTGGATCCATTGACGTCCGGACCAGGAGCAAGATGTCCAGCAGCAGCCCAGGCATCGTTGCTGATGAACGGAACCACAATCCCTGCATCTCGGTATTGTTGCTCAAGATGATCGGCGTAGACTGGATCTGGGAAAGGATCAAGGCCGCCAGAGTATTCATTTTCTGGCTGGAGAAGGATGACTGGACCGCCGTTCGTAATCTGATACTTTGCAATCGTCTTGCCGATCGAGGAGATGTAATTATCTGTGGCAGCAAGATAATCTGGTGCTCTGGTACGCAAAGCTCCCTTTACGCGTTGCAGCCATCCAGGAAAGCCACCACCGCTAGTTTCAGCATTGATGTACTACCCGAATTGTTACAATACAATCAGATGCACGATGTGGAAGGTGACATTACCGGGCCTGGTCGTGCGATGAGGTATATTCCTACTTTCGCTGCAGCTTCAAGCAGCGGCTCTATCGCAAACGCGCCGTCCGCGCGATATACTCCTTGTTCTCCTTCTAGCAGTGCCCCTGGAGCTTGTGAGAATCTTAGCTGTCAAACAGGAAAAGTCGTTGCCTACAGTCTGTGTAGAATGATACAGCACTGAACCCAGCTGCTTTTATCTTCTGAAGAATATCGACCCATAGATCTGGCACCGGCAGTCGGAAAGCATGGAATTCTCCACTGTAAATGAAGATCCGCTCGCCTCGAACCATCAATGAGTGCTCATCATATGTAACCTTGATTTCCGTTAGCATTGCTTTCTTAACTGTGAGAGATCTTCAGAGCCTATATCATAACTTACGAGATTTTGCAACCCGTCGCTATCTTTCTTGACCACAAAGCTCTTGCCGCCAATAGAGAAGGCTGAGCTCCCTAAAGCGAGGCCGGCTACCACAAGTGCCTTCAATAACTTCATGACGAGATACCTGAAAGTAACTTACACTGAAAATACGAATAGAAAAGGAAAATAGCTCGACTTATAGCTCAAGTACATGGAATTACCTCTAGGGTCCTCGGGCCGGGATCAGAGGATTGTCAGCTCATTTAGGTTGAGTTTGTTCATCGACATCTGGACCTTGCCTGGTACATGGTACATCACTAGCTCAGGTACAAGCTGATGGAAGAACTTTTGACCTTGATGTGCGATTAGATCTGGTGGGGTTGAGGCGGGGTAGTCGCTTCGAAGTCGGGATTCATGTACTGGATAAAAGCCATTCCCGCCGCTATATGAGAGGCGTACCAGCCACAGGTACAAAGCCGAAGGACAAGAAAGCTTCCTCAAGCCCAGTGTCTGCGATTGCGCGATAAAGCATATTTCAGGTGAGATCCTCATCTGGATTTGCAGTTGTCGTCTGTTGAATGCGGGGTTCTATGGGTCTGTCAATTCAGCCGAGAAGAGCAACGGAAAAACAACTTTCCACAAACTCGCATTCAAGAGACCAGGAACCTGGTCCTGTTCAGTTCGGGCCGCTGTTCCTTCACGCGATACATGTATCTATCGTCAATACTGTCTTAAATTCGAGAAAGCCCAGCATCAGCACTGAGTACCTGATGGTCCTCTGAGCCAAGCTCTAAGTCTTGCTTGTGAAAGAAGTTTGGAACTTGGTCGTTGGCTGATGCTTGTTTTGACGTCGCGCAGGGAAGATTGTTTCTCCGAAAGTTAAGCGAGTTTCGTCAGACAAAACGCGAACGCGCATCACGACTTCTCCTTTCCATCATTTTCACGAGTCAAATCTCCCCTACCCCTCTTTCCTTGCCAACCGTATCAGATTCTTCTTCGTATCTTATCTGCGCCGCAGGTGATCTGGGCTCTCTTCATGATCCGCAAATTGAAATTATGTGCAGCCACAGGAGTCCGTGCTTGGCTCTTGCTGGGATCCAAAACTTGGAAAGTTGGCAAAAATGATCGCCAATCGCGGGATGGATGGCTGGATGTAGCCGCATACCTGCGAAATGACATAGTGCGGCGCGTTCTGGGGAAAAACAGGGTCGCATCCTTGCAAAGGGCTGGTCGACATGTAATTCCCCTGTTGACCACACTACCCTGAAATCGATCTGATCTTTTCCATCTTATCACTACGAACTAAAATCGTCAGTTGACTATACTTTAGCTTCACGACCTTGAGGTCCAGAATGTTTACCAGCAATTGATTCGATACGCGTCCCGTCAATCGCGAATTGTTTACTTCAGCTCCGTGCCTCCCTTTTTCCAACTCGAGGGCCACAAATCAGTCGTCTGCGAAAGTATCAACGATTGAGAGCTCATCAACCAACTCACAATGTCGCAACCAGGATCACAACCACTGCAGCAGCCCCCACAGCAGCCAACAACAGAGCATCCGGTAGTGGCAGCAGCACAAAGAGTCAAGTCGGCATTCAGCTCAAGTCAGAAACCCAGTGTTCGAATTGTTCGAGATAATTCCAATGGACGTACCCAACGCGAAACAGGAGCCCAAAATGTCACGGAGAAGCCATTACCACCCCCACCAGGAGAGCCCACCTTCTCAAGTCGCCTTGCGGGAGCACGAAGCAGGATATTTGGACATAGTGGAGATAATGTAGAGGAGAAGCCTTCCCAGAAAGACTATTACGACCAGGAGAGGGTAGATTTGATGGATGTATGTGGTGAGTAGCAAGAGAGTTCTCACAGAAGGACGAACACTAAAGTCACGCAGACCCTGAAGTAGCGACCCTGTCAACGCTCACCAATGTCCAAAATTCGCTCTTCATTCCTTCCTTGGGTAAACTCGTCAATCGTCGAGCAACATACAAAATTTCGGAGACGCCAGAGGAGGAACGGAAATATGACAGGCTCAAAGCTATGCTTAAGAGGATTCCTTTACGTCGTTCGAAATCAACAGCAGATACCTTCCAATACGCGGTATTACCTGACGATGAGAAGCTTGAGGGATGGTCAAAGGAGGATAAAGCTGAGATGGACGATATGGTACGGCATCAGCTTCACTCCAAACGAGCGAAATTCAAACGTTCAATGAAGGGATTCAAGCAGTATGTCCGAAGACGTAAGTTTGCCAAGTCCAATGCCTAATCAGCTTCTGACACTGCATTTGTAGCTATGGGACTGTTCATCACGGTCTATGCGACTCTCGTTACCCTGTTTGGAGCGGCGTGGGTGTTCTTCCTTATCGGCTGGATATCCTTGGGGTCGAAGAAGGATACGGTCGTTGAAGCTGTCGATCTAGTTCTCGTTGCTCTATTCGCAATCATCGGAGATGGACTTGCACCATTCAGGGCAGTAGACACGTACCATATGATCTACATCGCTCATTACCATCGCGTATCATGGAAGAGACGCCAGAAACTCGGTCTACCTGATCTAGTTGATCATAATGATCTCCCAGACCAACGAGTTGAGGAGGTTCAAGACGTCCAAGTCGATATCGAAAGCCTAGTAGCTCGCCGAATGCCAAACAGTATAGCGAAACGGATCGCACCCAAGATTCCCAAGAAATACGCCGAGAAGATGGTCGTCCGCCACAGAGCACACGACCCAGCTTTCGAATACTCTGTCTTGGACGAGGATGAGCAAGCCAAGCTTGATCACCACGAGCGCAAATTCTCCAAAAGTCACACCTTCTACAAGCCTCACGAGACAGAGACCCACTACGCCTTCCCTCTTAAACTCCTCGTCACTGTCGTCGTTCTTCTAGATCTCCACTCTTGCCTGCAAATTAGCCTGGGCGCCTGCACCTGGGGCATTCCCCACGACAAACGCCCATTCGCACTCACAACCGTTATCCTCTGCTGCAGTCTAACAGCCAACATCACGGCCGGAATCCTAATCTCCAAGGGCGACAAACGTACCCGCAAAACAGACGTCATCGATCGTCTCATGCGACAAGAACTTACTGCCGACGCAATCGAGCAGATCCAGCGCCGGCAACTCAAAGAAGCTGAAGAGCGCGGAGAGATCGACCCTGCTATCCGAAAGCGAATCGAAAAGGAGAAAGTGGATGCGGAGAACGAGGAGATCAAGAAGAGTTGGAAGAGTGTGCCGAGCTTGCCGAAGAAATTACTCGGTAAAGGAGAGGATCATAGACAACCTGCTTTGCCGCAGTCTCAGAGGAGGTCGGGCTCGAATGCTGGCGTTGCATCTGGGAGCTCGAGTTCTTCTGGTGGCAAGAAGTCGAAGTCGGGGAGTGGATTGCTGGGGATCAAGGAGGATGCGAAGCCTGTTGCGCCATTGCCGACTGTGCCTCAAGGTCAGGATCCTCTGAAGCCGAGTAGAGGGCATAAAGCGTTGGAGTTCTTCAGGAAGGCGGATTTGGATAGGAGTTAGTGGAACTTACAGTACACCTTTAATCGGACGGAGCCTTTCGAATAGAATAGCTAGCGCTCTTAATGAGCTGCATGGTACTCGAGTTTGATTCCGACTGGTCGAAGAAGTGATGCGTGAAAGCTGTAAGCAAGTTCTTTATTTGAAACCAGGGAAGCCACCCTTGCCAAAATGACGGGATGTTACTCGAAGGAAAATTCTGGGATTTGGGCGTTTAGACATGCGGCTGCTAATTTCTAATGCCGCCTTGACACAAACTCAATCTTAACTTTGATTTATTTCCTGACAGCTCTGGTCGCGGAGCGAAAATGGTCTGAAGATCGAAGGTAGCGACAGGATTTGCTTCCTCCGCGACAACTTTACTCTTACAATTGCGGACGACCTGAATATACAACGCATGTCAGGAATATAAATAGTTACGAAGGACATAGTAACAAAGGACTAGCCACAACTGGATGTAGCACATTTTTGTGTCTACACCCCCGCTGCCAAAGCGAGACCCCGCGATGACATCACACCAAAACACATCGCTACGTGCTCAACTCAAACGCGATCAAAGCCATAAGACTTCGAATTCAAATCATACTGTACCATTTAAGAACACAAGGAGATTTCAAATATTCTTCCTAATCAATCCCAACTGTCGCAATAACCGCTCGCTCAACGAACCATCATGAACTTCAATCGCATACCCCGCATTCTCAAACGGGACATCCACATCCACGTTCGCAATCCCCACAATATCAAACCCAGCGCCTGCAGCAGTAAGCATCACCGCCTTCAATTCAGCACCGCGGCTGTTCTCCGCGAAGTCAATGGCTCCAATCCTCCACTCAAGAAAGACGAGTCCTCTCCACATCAGACGACTTCAGCTGAGACTTCTACGAGGGAAAGTGCGGGTGGAAGGGACAGAGCTTCATCGGTGATATTCTGGATAGGAGGTGTAGCTGTGATTTATGGGGCTTGGAGGTTAGAAAGGAGGTTCTGGAGAGGAGAGGCACAACCGAGGGTTGGTGTGTGAGTACGAGGCACGAAGCAGATGCCTGGGTCATAGGTGATGGCTCGGGGACGGGGAAAACTTGTCCAGAGCACTCTTCGTTCGGGCTGGACGCCCACGAAGAAATTTCTCATGTCAAATATCAGGTGTCACAAGTCATGTTTGCGACAAATAATCGAGAATGAGCAGTTCTGTCATGGAAACTTCAAATCAAGTCTCGATTTTGGGCTTACATGAGCACAGGCGCGCTGCAGGGACAGATATCCTATGCTGCGAGTGTCGTTACTGCAATGCACTTAAAGAAGTTGGAGAGAATCTACTATATGCAGTGGAATAGGCATTGCTGACCTACACCTTAAGCGCCTCGGGCTTGGCAGAACTCGTCCAACTTTCGAGATCGGATAGATTTGTAAACGCTCGCAGAACAGTTCCCCCGATTGGGGTCAAAAGAGCTGAAATTTAAAATCTTGAGTATTTGGTATGAAGAACGAGCTTACTGTACTATCTTTGACGCGCTTTCGGCCGTGTAGAGGTAGGTAGCCAGACCTTTTGAGTAGACGAGTACGGACTAGTCAACAGTAATTGACGCTCGCTCACTCATAACTTCTATGGATGATTGACAGCTTCTTCGATTTCGTTCAGAGCGGGTCATTTCACCAGACTAGTTGCTTATGTGAACAGTAAAATTCTTGGAAAGAACGATATGCAATTAGGGCCCGGTAGCCTCGGTCAGTTAGTCTTCCCCGCACGCTATGCCACCACCGAATGCGATCCCAATCGTACTTTTTGACCAACAGTTGTCACTCATGCAGTCAGCTTTCTCGACTACATATACCTGACCATAATTGCATTGAAAAATAAATCCATCATACAGATTCACATTCAAATTCATACACCCAGAACCGTAGACCTCACTCAGCTCAGCATGGCGATCACACTCCAAGAAAAGTATCGCCAAGAACGAGACGCCCGTCTCAATAACAAGGGACTTGCTCAATACTTGGACACATCTAAGACTAAAGACTACATTTCTCACGAAGATCCGTGGGTTGAAGCAGGGACTCCGGTTCGGCTGCCTATTCCAGATGGCGGCCACGTTAAAATTGCGATCTTCGGTGCTGGATTTGGCGGATTGTGTGCAGCAGCTCGAGCTCTCACTGAAGGGAGTGCGGCCACGCCTGACGATTTAATCGTCGTTGATCGTGCTGGGGGCTTCGGAGGGACGTGGTGGCATAACAGGTAAGCAAAGTCTGATCGAACACAGAACCATGAAGTCGTTCTGACAGATTTGAAGATATCCAGGTCTGATGTGCGACATTGAATCATACCTGTACCTCCCGCTCCTTGAAGAGACTGGATACATGCCCAAGCGTAAGTACTCCAGCGGCGAAGAGATCAGACAGTATTCTGAGAATCTCGCCCGACACTTTGGCTTCTACGAACGTGGTATGTTCCAAAGCGCTGGCAAGTCTCTCACGTGGGACGACCAAGCCAAGGTCTGGAAATGTGTTGTCCTTGCCCAGCCTAAAGGTCAACCCGAGTTCGAGGTGAAGTTCACAGCCGACTACGCTATTCTCAGCTCCGGCGGTTTTACCGAGCCTAAGATCCCCAATGTCCCTGGGCTCGATAAGTTCCAAGGCAAGATGTTGCATACTGGACGCTGGAATTACGACATCACGGGTGGGTCTGCAGCTGATCCAGTACTCAGTAAACTCGAGGGCAAGAAAGTGGCCATAATTGGAACTGGAGCAACAGCCATTCAAGTCGTCCCAGCAACAGCTAAGTATGCTGGAGAGTTGTACGTCTTCCAGCGTACGCCCTCGGCAGTTGATGTCCGTGGAAATCGCGAGACAGATCCCAAAGAATGGAAGACGAAGATAGCGCCAAAGAAAGGATGGCAGACTGCACGAGCAAACAACTTCCAGGCTTTCACTGAAGGGAAGGACAATTTACCTGAGGAGGATCTGGTCGATGATGGCTTCTCGAGGATGCCTACCATTTCTGGAGCTTGGGGAAGCTCCTCGGAGGTCAAGCCAGAGGATATGGAGAAATACCTTGCTCTGATGCATAAGCTGGATGCTGAGCGTTCTGATAGAGTGAGACAGCGAGCGCTGGATATCGTAAAAGATGAGAAGACCGCTAAAGTGAGTCCTATTCCAAGACTCGGTAGAAACCATCACACTGACTTGCGACCAACAATCAGGCCCTCCAAGCCTGGTACCCAGGCTGGTGCAAACGCCCAACCTACCACGACGAGTACCTTCAAGCATTCAACCAACCCAACGTCCACCTAGTCGACACCGCGCCCCATGGAGTCTCCGCCCTCACACCCACCGGCATCCTCCAGAACGGCAAAGAAACCTCCATCGACATCCTCATCTGGTCCACCGGCTACGGCAATCCTCTAACCCAATCCCTCGCCGGCAAAGCTGGCATGACCGTCTTCGGCAAGAACGGCATCGACATGGAAACACGCTTCGCATCCGGCCAACTCCTCACCCTACACGGCCTCATCCCCATCGACTTCCCGAACCTCTTCGTAACAGGCTTCTCGCAAGCCGGCGTCGGCGTCAACCAGACTCAACGCCTCGACGAGCAGAGTCTCAACATCGCATACACGATTGCGGCATCCGAGAAGAAGCTTGGAGGGAAGAAGGCGGTGATTGAACCGAGTGCGGAGGCGTGCAAGGATTGGGCGAATAGGACGGCGAGTAAGGCGCATATGCTGGGGGCGATGGCGGGGTGTACGCCGAGTTATTTTAATGCGGAGGGGGAGGTGGATAAGTTGACGCCGGAGCAGATGGCGGGGAGGGCGAGGTTGTCGATTTGGGGGCAGGGGTATTTGGCTTATGCGAGGATTTTGAAGGAGTGGCGGGATGAAGGAAAGTTGGAGGGCCTGGTAGTTGAGAGTGTGTAGCTGATAGAGAGACTGGGGTGGGTCGGGCAGGCAACTCGTTCTAGCGAGTATTTTTCATGTTCAAGGGTAGTAATTACCTCAATTTTGAGTACCTAGTCCACTCATTAAGAAATCACAAGAAGATTCACCTACCAAACGTCGGTCCGTATCACCAAGCTTTACCAAGCTTTAACTATCTATAAATTGCAATCCCACAGGTGACTCGAATCAAGTAGGTCTATAGTCCACAAGATCTCCCAAATCATGGACTTGCTGTCTGCCATGTTTCGATCGATGTGACTGTATGCCTCAACGTTCCTTGCTCTCGCCTCTCGCTTTTTGAACTAATGTGTCGAATCCGTTGGGTTGAAATCTACGCCTTACAGCGACCTTGCAAAGAAATTCATGGACCGCTGTCATTGGTATCACTTCTCTCGTTGAAGTCCCTGTCGCCATGAATTGAATAATCTCGAGTGTGCTCCAATGTTCATATGCATATTCTGGTTTCTGCCTTAATTGAGTGCGTGGGATTGGTCAGCCGCGCCAGCGCCGCTAGCCGAGCTGAAGGTAAACAAACGAATAGTCAAAGAATTTGGTGTCACTTCTATGCTACGCGGCCGTTCATTTCCTTCCCGCGCGGTATTAATCTGACTTACTTGAGTAATATCTCTCGTGTTAGGGGCAAATATATATTCCTGGCTGGTCTAAACGAGACAAGGATATTCGTGACCAGGGGTAAAGTTGGTGGTGCGACTACAGTATGGGATCTCGAAGGTTTCACCAGCGACTAATTGCCTCTGTTTTATTCACCTCGCAAAATTTTCTCAGGTATTTGACCCTGTTCAAGAATTTGGCTTCCTTTGATGAACTACAAAGTAATCACATCGCGGAAAGAGCACCCGTTCTTGCAGCCATGGAGACATTGGGATAACAATGACGATGTGGTGTTTGGAAGCTAGTGCTACGCTCAGAGGACAATTGACGAAATTCTGGTGCTTACCGTAAGAACACCTGGAGAACCTCGGAAAGAAGTCGAAACTTCTTGGTGTTCCGAAGTCTGACATGAGTGGGGGCACCGGGGTGTAGACCGTCGTGATTTTGGAGTTTTTTGTCAAGCTCTGTCAGTTCCACAATTCGTAATTGCTCAACTTCAGAACCCAGGATCGTGACCTTACTCACCGTATTCAATCGAAGAATACATAACTCGACTCATTTGAAGCAGAAAGTTTTCGTGAATATTGCTACTCGGGTGTGGTCCCCCACATTGCAGGCTGCGGAAGACGACCTCCGTCCATGTAGGAGAGCCTAATGCTGGAAATACCTGTGTGTTTATATATATGTGACTCTTGAATGCTTAATTCATCCAATTGAATGAAATCCGGATACTCACTTGAACCTTGTAACTGTTGATTGTGTGTGAAAGGCTTTGTGGGCGAGTGGTCGGAGCAGACAGATCGAGGCGAAAATTCAATTCCTAGTCTCTGCTCACTTGCGGAATCTTAAATCATTGATGTTAAAACTGAGGATAGAAGCTAGTCTAAAAGCCAATGCTTCATGCCTTTAATAAATCATTGAGGTGTGATAGGTCAATTCCAGTAGACGGGTGCTGTGTTGCAACGTGATTGGAGACTGACCCTCCAGGGTTTCGTTGATATTCTCTAACCTGGGACCTTTGCTAGCGAAGTCAAATGGGTATTAGTGAGCATCGTAGTAGTTTAGAGATTAGATTGAAAACTAGAGTTTGTTACCATATGTCTCATCGCTGTCAATTCTGAGTTCTCGGACAAGTCTATGTCGTAGCTCAGTCTAACCATATTCCGACTTCCTTTCCACGCGTTCAGCCTTCTCAGCTGTCATTTGAATGAAACATTGCTGTCCACTAAGAGGAGCTTTCATCCCGCTTGCAAGCTCAGGCCAGAATACTTGGTCCATTAAAAACACTTTTCTTTCGTGCAGACGCCATGTGAACTCGTCTGCGATTGTACTGGGCTTCCAGATTCTGCTTCCAGTACCTGTTGGCCTGTCTAAGTCTCAAAGCAGAGAGCATCGCACCAGAAAATGAAACTTTACCTGATAATGATAGATGGAGCTGACGATGTATTGTCATGTATTTGTTCTTCGGTACTTTGAGTTCAATGAATCGTGAATATCGCTGCTTTGGCCTGATGAGATTGGTACTTATACCTTCAAACTCGGACGAGTAGACTCTAATGTGTGTATACGTGACGATCGAATAGTGATAGATCGGGCACCGCACTTCATTATTGGTTCACATCCTCCAAGCCTGCTGCAACGTTCCTGGCCGCTTCAGTAGATGCGATAAGTAGATGCGATACCTTCGTTACTCTCCACTCTGAAGGTCGGCTTTTACGTATAAATATGACCACACGCTGGACTTCAGGACCGTATCGCTGAAAGCCCAGTAATAGAGCTGGAGTTGAAGGCATCATGAGGCAGTGGCTCCGGCCTGCTTTTTGTGGATAAGCATCAAACAATTTCTCCAAACTCCAAGATCAATCTCCCCTGTTGACATGTGAAGAAGTAGAGGGGTGCATCGCGAAAGGCGGGTATGAGAGCTGGAGCTGGAGAGTGAGGCGTGCGTGAGTGTTATCAACTCCATTTCCGGTATCAACAACCATTCTTTTCTTCTTCTTACATCCCGCCATACTTACTTAAAAATAGAGCGGGATGGTTAAGATGAGGTTCAATCAGGGTAATAGAACATTCATTTCACGGGATTCCACCAATTTAGACCGGCGAAAAAAGAGAGAAAATACCTGAATGGCTGTACATTTCCCCACCGCCTTCTCATGTAACGACTGTACTGTTCTGTCATTAAAATCTGACTGTCTACTTACGGTGCACGAAAGGGTCTATATACACATGAGATGAAAGGCCTCCAAAAGGGAGGGGTGTAAAATCTTTGGCATATTCACTTCTCTCTCCATTTCTTGATATGACCTGAATCACCCCTCCTGTCGCAATCAAACCCAATCCACCTGTCAGCTTCCGAATACAAATACCACAAAGCACAAAGATGGATGAGCCGACGATACTCGATCTACTGGAGCATGCCCTTCATGCTTCCATACTGGGGGAAACAGCACGATTCGGATCTGTTCTGGGAAATGAGAAAGTTTAAAGCAAGTTTTGCATTGCAGCGTCCCACAAGGATTCCGTTTGAAGTGATTTGAGTTGTTCGGCTGGGGAGCGAAGGCAACTGCCATCTCCAAGCGAGCGACAGTCAACATGCTTGTTGTTGTCAACAGCCAATCTTCGCCCGATTTGCACGATTGCATAATCGTGCTGATAGGGAGACATACAATCATCATTAAACAACAGCGAAATACATTAATTGACTACCGAGACTTTTGAGGGAGGTCTGAACATGTTTCATTGCTTCAGCAATTTGTTTACCTGTTATACGCGATTTAATATGGGTACAGGACTCGAGAGCGAGCGAGCATGACCAAGGCTGGCGGTTCTCTAGGATCCTCAGTACGGAGTTCGTTGATACGGTATGGAGAAGGGATAGTTATAATGAAATGATACTGCAAGAGCATACACATAGAGAGGAGAGATTGGCAGCTTTGGACGTGCCGGCAGCAAAATTCACAAGCGCAGGGGAAAAAGGGAGTGCCATGTTATCTCCCTGAAAAATGTACATTCAGATAGTGTATTATATTCATTGCATTCATCGATCAATCAAAACGCTAAATATACTGCAGTAGATGACCGACGGCAATGAATGGATTGCCAATTACTAGATCACATTGGATCTCTGTACAGACTTCCAGGCCGTAGCCTCATTCCTTTCTTAGGGGGCGTCTCGCCCTTCAATTTGTCGGCCGCGTGGCCTGCCTTCCTTTGTACCATGGAGAGGCGCTGTTTCTCCTTAAAGCCAAGCAGGCTATACTTCAAGTCCCGAGACTGACCTGACCTGACTTGACCAAGACGCCATCTATGATATACCCCAACCTATTTTGATACCCCATTCAGCGACCTATACTCCAGAACCCAACAACAGTAAGTCGTACACCGATCATCCATCCATCCATCCATTAGCACCTCCTCATTCACTCAACAACCGTATCAACCTTCCTCCTCCTCATCCTCGGCACACTCCTAACCTTCGTCCTCGCCAACATCGCCCCTCCATTCCCACCCGCATACGCATCCCTCATCCCCATACACTCCACACTCTTCCTCCACCTCACAACATTATACTTTCTAATCCCCGACGGCGCACTCGCCCTCCTCAGACTCATCTCCTCCTCGAACGCCAAGATCCCAAATGGATCATCCATCTCCGCGAATCCCTCGTCCTCGTCAGGGCTTATTTCCCTGTCTGCGAAATCGATGGCTGCGTGCGAGTCGATTGCGAGCTCGGCTTCTAGCTCTGCTTTGCTGGAGGGGACGAGTCCGCTCGGTGGTGGTGGTTGGGTGTGGGATTGTGTGCTGGAGAGGTAGGGTCGGGATGGGGTTTTGTGCAGGCGGCATTGTGTGTTGGTAGTGAGCATGTCCTCGACGAGGGTGGAGATGTCTTTCATGTGTGTGTTGCAGGATTGCAGTTGGACGTTTAGTTGGCGTTGAAGACGCCTGCAGGCTACTGTGTTGGTATTGGTACTGGACCGGGGATGTGGTAGGTTTGGTAGTGATGATGTTGAGGAGATGGAAGATGAGGATGGGAGGGTTGATGTCCCGCGTGTGGTCGACACGTAGGACATCTCGGATGGTGTGAACTCATCGTCGATTGAGTCGTTGCTGGAGAAGTCTGGACTGGGGAGCGAATCGCTCCATATCGAGCGATGAGGCGCCTCGTCGGGTATTAATGTTTGTTGTGAGAACTTGTCGACAATATCGGTCATAGGTCCTTTTGGGCCTGTAGGAGGGAAGTAAGACGTAGGAGCTGCAGACGTGATTGGGAAAGAACAATCTGTCGGGGACGCAGAGATGTCTTCTGGCTCCAAGTAACTCGTTTGCGCCTGGGCGCCAAATATAAAGTGTTCGAACATCGTCAACTGATGCAGATGGACTCGATGTCGTTGATTAACAGGCCGAAATCATCTAGCTGGGAATGGAGTCGGGGATGCCAGCGATTATGAGTCCATTCGCAGGTGCGCACGAAACGCCGTGGCTGAATTCAGAGCTGAGGACGTCCTGCAGTGAGGTGACGGTCGAGTAGTAGCGTGGATTCCCAAGTTTCGATGTCCTTGATCCCTCGTGTCTGCGCTCGGATGGTAGGTATGTAAATGTATCTGCAATGTCTATGCACGGGTAGTAGTCGTAGTCTCCTTTCTTTGCTGCGTGGTGAGTTGTTGTGGTCGAGTCTCACGATTCTAAGTGGTGAGAGTTGTTGAGTGGAGGCGAGAGAGGAGAAGTCTGGCAGAAGAGGAAGAGCAACACCGCAACAGCAGTTGGACGGCCCAGGATCGAGATGGCGGGCCACCAACCACAACCCAATGGTAGCGAGACCCAGGCAGACGGCAGGGTCAGTATGGGTCCGCTAGAAGACCACCAGCACCTTGGTATGCCTCTAGACTCGATCAGACTAACATCCGAGGCAGAATGCAGGCTGTGGCTTCATCCAGAAGCTCCCATAGGCTACTCAGTGGAGAATTTGTTCCACCAGAACCACCACGGACCAGGCTCCCAGCAAGGAGGAGGCAAGACAGGGGTAGCAGATGAGATGGATGGAGCACTGGGACTGGAACTGGAGTGGCCGATGGCGGTCATAGCTTGTACTCCCCTGCAAACTCTGGCGGAGCGGTACTTGGAGATGATGCCTGTCTGTTTCTCTGCGGCCGCAGGAAACCTTGACGGCGAGTACGGATAGAGATACAGACGATCTGTTTACCGGATGAGATGAATTCATTCCAGACATTGGATTTCCTAATAATAGGAAAAGTATCTAGAGCCGAGAACCTGTAAATCCATTCTTTACGATTCAAGTCCGTAACTCCCACGACTCATTTCATTTCCAATTGTCAAGACCAAGGACTCGTGAAGACTTGGTGGTGGAAACCCCCTGCTCAGGTTCGCTTACGTCCCGCTCTTCTCTCCGCGATGCATCGCATCGGCTTTGCCTTCTCTTCTCGCCACGCAACCTCCCAAATCCAGCCTGGCACCGACCAGAACAATGCAATGAATGCACTTGCCAGCACCGAAGCTCTGGTTCTGGGAATTGTTGGATCCGAGAACCAACAGAAGTAGTACAAACAACACAACTGCCAGCGATCAGCTCGAACTGCCATGATGATCTCAGATCCAAGTTTGACTTGTCCAAGGTACGGACGGTAAGGTAGGCTAGGAAAACACGGCAGGATGGCTCGATGCTCCAGCCCAGCGCTTGAAGGACGGACTAGCCGCTATGAACCCACGCTGGCGTTTGGCGCGAACCTGTCAAACCTTTCTTGTCGAGCCGGCCTTTCCCAGCTTTTCTTTAGGTCATCCGCCGTCACTGTTTGGTCTGTTCCAGGCTTGGTGCACATGAACGCGCGACGGAAATATACATCTTGGCGCGTGCCAGCATTATTTCCAGCGCCTGCAGAGCCCGAGTCCGCATTCATTCCTTCTGTAGCGAAGCCATCATTTCGAGCTATGAACAATTGAGGCTACGTTGTGTTTTGTCTCTGAAATCTGTACGATGTTGCCATGTGGAAATCAAACGATGCCCAGACAAGGGCTGAACTGAAAGCAGAAGATGTGTAGCGAAAAATAAGAATAATTCGCCAGGTTTCAACACAGCCCAAACACAGCAGCATCGCGTACTTTCTTCCCCTTACAGTACCGAACCATTCAATTCGATTCCTTTCCCCAGCCAACCCGAGCCAGCTTGATATGGTATGCTGATCTCTCTCCAAACACGGTCAGCATCCGGGAAATCGGCGTACCAATGAACAGCCCAGGAGCTCAGCTCCGCCTGAGATCGAAAGACAGCAGAAAAAACGTGCCTGCTGCATAGCCGGGATCATGCTGACGGCTTCTGGAAAGGCTGTGGAAGCCTTGCGTTGCGATCGACGGGATCGTCGAGGGGCGACAAACTCAATACAACCAGGAGGGAATGTTTTGTCGAGAGGCGGAAGTGCCCATGCTGATCAGCAATTGGACAGGGAAATGCATGCCTACTGGAAATACTGGAATGGGAAGAAAAGAGGGGGAGGGTTCATGTGCATGACTTGTTGTTGATACGGCGCTTTTGAGTTTGCGGAGCGTGGAGTTCCTAGCTGATGGACCTCGAAACGATGCTTCCGCTTGCAAGCACATGGTAAGGTCGAGAAGCGAGATTCCCGCAGCAACACCATCCTGCCATCACCCCACCGGAACAACAACAAACTCTCTCCTCCTCCTCCTCTAGCCGAGAAATATAAGATGGGGACTCCTGACTTCTTTTCCTAGCAACCACGAGGTCCATCCTGGCGCTCTTGAATTTTATCTCAATGACATATCACATCGCTTCAATACATACTTGACATGTCATTGGTCCCCCCTTTTCATTCCAACCGAGTCAGGAGATGAGCCAGCCCTTCCAGCCTTTCCTCCTCTCATCCAACCAGTCCAGTCTGACCACATACCAGCTACCAACGCACAAACACACACTCTTCTAGAACCCTTCTTCATCAAACCAGCAGTTACCAAATCATGCATCCCACCAACCCAGCGCGACGGTCTGGGAAGAAGCGCGTTTCGTCCGTTTGCTTTCGTGGTCCCAGCTAACCTTTCGGCACGGTCCTGTGGCATGTGGCATCTATCATTATTCGCACAAGGCTTTTCTCTCGGAGATTTTCCTATCGTGCGCTTTCTTGCCTACACCTATCATCCATGATTCCTTTCCATGCACCAGTAATAGCAGTCCTTCAGCACCGGTATCAGCTTGGAAATTTGGCACACCTTGGCTGTTAGCCTTACAAGAGGCTGCGATGGCCCGTTTCAATCGGATCCTACACTATGCGCGTCCAGTGACGCTGCCGCTTTCCTCAACCGTCTATTTTATGATATTTTTATGCTGTGTGCCATGTGCTGCCATGTGCTTTGCTCTCAGACGAGTCTAGAATTATAGTCTATTGTTATTTTTATCTGATTGATCGAATTTGACGACTGGACTGGTCTGCGCGTTGGTTCCTCTGGTGATGTTATGGCTTGGTCCAGACCATCTAGACCGTTGAAGGATAGCATGTGGCTTGCACGTTGCATCGCTCTATTGCTCATCGCGAGCACTTACTTTATTTATGTTCAGGCGTTTGGCTTGCATCTTTACTCATGCGAAAGATTCAAGCAATGGCTGGCTGGAGATCCGAGGAAAAGTTGAAATGTTGGAAGTCATGCTTTGTCGTTTGTTGTGGTCTGCGTTTCGTGGCTTGATTATCAAATCTTTATCTATCGTTACTGTCGAGCGGAAGCTGGAGGGAATATTTTGTGGCTGGCTCTCGAAGTCAAAGCGTCAAGTGCCCTGATGAGAATTGCATGAGTCTCGATGTCGATGTCGATGAGGGGTACAAGAACAGACCAGATTCAGGCTGAAGCCCTCTCGACATTAATCCCCGATTCTCCGATCTCTTATTCGCCAAAAACCCCTTCCAGAAGATTTCCTACTCAGGCTGCTTGACAACACATCTGATCGCAATGCCAGGGTATTCTCATTCGTTGACAGAATGTAAGCTGTGACTTCGAGAATACTGCCTGTTTGAGATATTGAGCTGTGGTTGCGTTCAGTCACTGCGGGGATTGTAATTCCGTTTTCTCCTTTCTTTACTTCCTCATTTTCATGCTGTCTTGTTCTTTTCGGACTTCGCGCGTCCGTATTACTCGCTTTCGGTTGCCTACCTTTAAGCCTTTTGAGGTGAGGCTGGATGAGATGTCTGCCTTTTCCCGCCAAGCCTCCTCTACCATCCTCGTCACCCAAACAGACCACCACTAAGACAGGTGACTGATACATTTTGCTATGCCTTGTAATGCTATGTCAGATGGCTACCTACCTGCCCCAGTCAACATTGATCAATACAATCAATATCAAAACTCGGGACACGGGTGTCTACGTGCAGTCAAGTATCGGTTGTGCACGTACCCGGTGACCGAGCCAAGATATCTCGGCTCCTTCTTGCGTTTGTTTATTTACTCGGAAACATTTTGTGTTACTCTGGTACCTCGTTCTTTAGAAACTTCGTTTTAGCGAATCCTGGGACTCCGCTCAGTCGGGTTGACGCGTGTGAGATGGGATGAGATGAGATGAGATGAGACACAGTCAGATGAGATCGGTGGGATGGAAATTGTGGGGTCAGACCCTCAGCATTGGAAGTGCAAATCTGATGTCAGAAGCCTGGTTCACATCGAATGATCATGGACCATTCAGCGACACGACACTTGGTCTTTTGGAGAGTCATTTAGATGGAGTTGTCCTTAGACAGAATCATGACCTATTTAAGTATTCAAGACTCATCGTATCTTTCGCTCTTGCTTACCCCTTCACTGAAACTTTCCCAATCTTCAAGTGATGTTGCCATGACCCTAGCTTGGCTGCTTGAGACGTTCGTTTTCGAAGGTGCAATCCACAGCACAGATGCAGCAATGGTGGGCGAGGTCCAGATATGTGTCTCGAATTTTCCGGGTTTAATCAATTGTAGGAAAGTATGTATGTTGATATATCTCACCCACGAGCGAGATTCACCTTCTTCCCAGGTCGAACTCATAGGTACAGAACAAAGATCAGAAGTCCATTCGTGGCGAGCCATCTGTAGGCTCAAGGACTCGACGGATGAGGTAGGGGCACGCTCAGGTCAGTAGTTGTTTCTCCAGTGTGGGTATTCCACATACCGAGCTCGTAAACGAAACACGTCCACAACAATATAAGCGCTGGCTGGATTGATTTTAAGTTGAATTCGTACAATTCGAAGTAATGAGCCAAGTGGATTGTTGCTGGTTAGCGAATGACAGCGAAACATTTGTTAATAGCAAAACAGCACCGTCGGCCTCGCTTATTATCCAAGCAGTGAACACCGAGGTCAATCTCCCTGGATAAGGGAGCAGGCACTATGTGCTCCAGAAAGCAAAGGATGTACTGAATGCCTCAGCTCTGAAATACCTGTAATTTTTCCCTGAAGCTGTGCTACTTTTGCTATCCCGATGTGATGATAGATGGGCGTGATCGAGAGGACTTCATGTGATTATAAAGTTGAGCTACAGTTCAAGAATCCACTATTCATCGAATCGAGTCGGCTTACCAGTAAGAATTCACCTGGAGACGACGACACACTTTGGAAGAATTTCGACTTGACCTAACGAAGTGTGGAAGGAGAAGAAAGTCGTGAACGCACTGGGGGTCTGCCACACTTGTGGATAAATGCTGGCTTGATCATAACTTCCTCAGCCTCAAACGGAAGACCCGGGTTGACGGAGTTTGAATGATTGGCTCGTAGTTAAGAGCTAGGATAGCTGCGGTGTAGCTGTTTACCTTATACGGGTCAATGGAGACCTTGTTTTGGAGCATTGCTGTGCGGTGAGTGAGTGAACGAGCACCGAAGCTGGGATTTTGAGATGACTTGGTTTGCTTTTCCGCTGTCATTCGAAATACCGCTGTCGATTTTAGAACATTCCGATGCATTCCATCAAACCCTGCCATAAGAACATACTAAAATTGGCTAAAAAAGAGGTGAATTGTATTTATCCACCGATATCAGTGATCTTTGAAGAAAAGTCGTTGCAAGAACATATTCTTTGAAGTAGCTAGTAGCTCCAAGCCTGCTCCGTGGAGAGGTGACACAAGAACTTTGGCCCTTGCTAATCAATTTGGGTCCCTACCTCGCCGAGAAATATATCCCCCGCACTATCCTGGAAGTGTGTGTTGTAGGACATTCACTCGGCTGTCCATCTCCCACTCCAGCGTCTTGAACAAAACCGATGATCTTCTAGCCATGACATAATTCCTTCCAAGTGCGATTCTAATCACAACGTGAATGAACTGAAATCGTGAAGGTTCGGGATTTTTGTTCAAAAAGGGGAATTTTTTTCGTTCAAAAATTCTCATTGCTACCAATCACAAGCCGCTGCAAGTAACACCGCCAATTTCTCCAGCCATATCTGATCTACCTCATCAAAGCCATTCAGCTCGGCACAATCGATATCAATGATCGCCACTACATCTCCTTCGCCCCCACTTCTCAAAATGGGTACCACTATCTCGCTCTTCGAATCGCCGTCACATGCAATGTCTAGACCATGTCAGCATGTCTTCCACACTCACCACCATCATTCGCATCCTTCGTTTCAGTGTTCCACCGTTTCCAAGAGTACATTGTATCTCGGCCCCGAAAACCAGAAATTTGGATGGTAGAGAATTGCCAAATTGAAGGAGACCACTCACGACCAGGAAACGCCTCAACATCCGGCACCAATTGCGTCTCTTTCGACGACGCTGCGGTTCCACATACACCTCGCCCAAACAATATTGTCTGGCATGCTACCTTGCCTTGAAAGGGGCCGAGGATGAGTTGTCGTTTTGATGTTGACGAGGAAGAACTCTTGGGATCTAGGACGTAGAAGCCTGGACATGGTTAGTATGCGCTCAATAAAAATAAGGACGAAGGAGGAGGGAGAAATTGCGGGGGGTGGGGAGGAGAGCATACCAGCCCAGTTCACGTCCGCCGATGGCGAAGGCAAAGACTTATACGCGTGCCATAATAATGATGCAGTGTTTGCCAGATTACTGTCAAATCTTCGTTTAGCTTCCAGTTGTTTGGAGAAAATGCTCGTCCACACGTGACGGATGTCAGACAACATACCAGACCTAGTCAATTAATTAGCAGCTATTTCTTCACAAATATAAGAAGATTGCTTAGAGAGAAAAATCCATACCCAGTTCCTCTGACCTTCGAGTAATGCCTCAGCTTGTTCCAGGACTTGCTTGTATGCTTCCTCTTTAGTCACCCCCGAGGCGAAGTTCGATGAGTCTGCATGAACCTATTGTTCGTGTCAGTCTCCCACGCCACAAAAATTTTCATGAACGTCAAGTATACCATTGTCACGTCCCGGCTCTTCTGCCCTCTTCGCGAGGTTCACAGCAAGAAAGGATGTGCCGTTGTGGATTTTTGAAAGATTATGAAGTGGAGCTTCCCCAAGAGAAAGGAAGGAGGGTTTGTCATGGTTTGAGAATGATAGCCGAACACGTGATATTAGCTCATTTTTGATATCAGGGGTGATGGAGGGGGAGGGTCCTTAAGCGATACTTTGAATCGGGATGTTTATTTGTAGTCAGATTAAGGAAATCATTGTGTAGGGTCTTATAGGTGACATGTTGTGATATTGCAAGCACTCGATCGTTATGCCTTGGGCACATTCACGCAAAGATGGCGAGGGGAAACTAAGTCAGGGTATGATCAGGACAGTAGTATTCCTTATAACAAACATTTTCCTCTACAAGCAGCATTTCACGAACTGCTACATTGCCCATTGAACGCCGACATGATACCCCATACTCCATAATTAAAAGTCGTCAGTACCTCTGTCTATGCTTCTTGATTCCCACCTCCATCGCATCTGGCTCCACTGGTATTCCCAGGCTCGTAGCTCCAAGACCTTGGGAACCACCAAGTCTCCTTCCAGCAGTATCTCTGTTGCTCTCTACTCCCTCCTTTTCGCCCTCCACCAATTTGCTTTCTGCCGCTTCACTCAACATCGTGCCCTCAATGCTCAGGAATCCTCTCTCCCTATCATGGCTCGACTCAATCTCTCGCACTCGGAACTTGACCATCCCCTCGATCTTCTTCCCTTCTCCATCGACATAGTACCCCATGCCCTCCTCAGCATATGTCTCTCCTACTCCTTCCCATCCCTCTCGGGCATCACTCACGTCCTTCCACTTCCAGTCGCTTGGCAGACGTTTCCGCTCTATACTGGCGTTGAACAGATTCCAGCATACCAGACCTAGATGTCCTTCATTCTGCAGATTGACATATCCCTCCAACCAAGCTCCCTTCTCTGGTTTGAATAGCAGGAATTCTGCGGTGAGCCAAGTCCAGGACACAGCATATTCGTCGTGATTTTGTAGCAAGACCTCCTCTCCATCGTTCCCAAATGCTTTTTCCGATAACCGAGGATTGCTGTACGAAAGCAGCACGCCATTGAATGGTGGGTAGTATGTGAGGAGGAGCGGAGAAAGATGCTCGGCGCAGATTCCTTCGAGCGGGTACTTTTGCGACACAGGTGCCAATGGCAGATATAACGAGGAGGTCTGCAGATGGAATGGCGATACCGTAGCAGGCATCTCCAAGATTTCAGACTCTACAGCTCTCGAATCCGACTTGTGCTTTTTCGATTTCGACTTTGGTCCCTCCTCCGCATGGTCTCTTTTCCGCTTCTTCTCGCCGTGTGAGGATTTCGATTTCTTCTCGGACTTTGATCTGTGTTTTTCGGACCCCATTATAGCTGTCTGGGAAGGATCCGTCGTGTCAATTGACATGCTGGGAATGTTTCGAGGAAATGTTTGCTTCCACTGTCTCGTGTAACTTTTTTTGCGCCTCAAAAGGCTGACAGGCTGGGCGGCCGCTAGCGTGCATTAGCGCAGTCTTTATCTGCCTCGGAGCGGCGTCGCGATGTGGACAGGTAGAGCCTCGCGATTTGTTACTGATTGTTCTTGTCACTTTGTTGTCGGATCCCAACTTCCTCCTCTTCCTCCCTCAACAACATTATTTTTGCTGCATGATAACTTTTGGGCGCTTTTCTCAGAGCTTCAAGACACATCATGTCTACTAGCAATTTACTTTCCCTCGCTGGCTGGACGTTTCTCCCAAATGTAAGTGCCACTCTTTAGACTGGCAAACTTCCGCCAGAATTCAAGAAACTATACTGACAAATTGTTTAGTTTGTTACGGGATGGCTCCAAACGATATATTATGGGATTATGATCCGCGCCGGTGACCCAAAACCTCAACCAGGCTCTCCGCGCTACATCACGCATCGCCGGCGCATCCACATCATCGTGGTGTCCGCCTACCTACTCTACACAATATACGAAGCAGACTGGGAGATACGGCGGGCGAGTGACTTCTATCAGGATCTGGGAGTACCATATACCGCTACAGATAGGGAGATCAAGTCTAGGTTTCGGCGATTAGCAGCTATCCACCATCCAGACAAAGTATCCTCCACATCCACCACCACCGAAGGATACTTCGTACACCTAAAACTCGCGCAAGACACTCTCCTGAATCCCGCAAAGAGATTCGCATATGAGCGTTTCGGACCTGAAATCACACAGTGGCAGCGTTGTTCCGGTGTTCGTGACTTCGTCGTACATGGCCTCCAGTCTATCCTCCCCTACTACGGTGCAGCGGCGATATTCATGTACATTTTGGGTATGTTGGGGTATCTGGAATGGGGCAAATACTGGAGGTGGCTTACACTGGTTGGATTCTGCGTCTTCGAACTGTATACGATCTCTCGACCTCATTTCCCTGCCTTCGCAGCCAAAATCCTCAACCCCTTCCTGACGAATTTCACCGCACACCCGCCCTACCTCCCCTTCCAACTCATTCAACTGGGCAGGAAAATTAGTATCACCCTTTATATCGCATTTTCGCAGATAGGACCACATCTCGAACCACCTACCCCAGTCGCATCGAATGCGAGTCCAGAAGTGCAGATGAAGCAGCAACTAGACAGATTAGAAGCCACAGCGAAGATCGTGGATGTCGAAGCTACAAGGGCGGTACAGCTGGAATTGAGTCCGTTCATGGGCGACGAGCAGGCTATTGGAGAAGTGAAAGGCAAGATGAAGGAGTGGCTGGTGCAGAATACGATACAGAGTGATCCGGAGGTTCGAGATACGATAGGCACATTGCTGAAGAGGAGAAGGATCGATGCACCTGCTGGTGCTAGAGGGAATAGATAGGTCTGTAGAGGACTTAGCTATGCGCTCACTAATAGAACCGTTAATTCTTGCCCAGGCGCTTATTTTGGGATGCCTCCTGTACCATTTCTGCGAAGTCGTGGGACGCAAGCTATTCATCAAAAGCCTGCCGAAACATCTTCCGCTCGAGTGCTACCGGCTACTACCACTTTCGCACTGCCCTCTTCCGGCCCAGTTTGCTTCGGCTCTCTGAATGCATTAGGATGTTGACAGAATGTCCCGGCTACAATCTTTCAGCAGTTGAATCATTCTGCCTATTGAGGTACAACTCAAAGTTGCCGAAGAGTTGGTAACAAAGAATCAAGAACATCTTGCTCTCTGCCCATTGGAGGAGCAGCGTTGATCACATGCAGCCACGACCTCCTGCACGGGGCCTGAAGGCACTCGCTGGATTTGCCCATCGGGCAGCCTTGCCTCGTCCATTTCTTTCATTGTTCAACTTCTGCTCTCACTCTTCGCAGCTCCTCTTCTTTGATCCATTCCATTGCTCTGCGTCGTCTCTCTTGCTCTGCGTGGCTTCTGCGCTCCTTGCTTTGTCCTCACCAGGGCAATCGAAGGTGACTGTGATGGTCAGCACAACTGCCATTGCTTCGGAAAGCGTTTTCATCTCGCAGCCTTGTCTCTGCTACTACAAACGGCCAAACCTGATAAAGTTCAAACAATCAAATAGCAAACGACACTGTACCATGGGTGACCCTCTATCAGTCGCAGGCACAGCTGTGGGCGTTGTGTCTCTCGGACTACAAGTGACAGGCGGACTGATCAAATACCACTCGAACTTCACCTCATACCAAGAAGATATCACTCGTATCACGCAAAGCTCGGAGAGATTATGTGAGCTGTTGGAATGTCTCAACGATGTACTGACGAAAGAGGAGCCAGAGCACAGTGCTGTCCTAGAACAGGTGCACAGATCAGTGAGTGCATGCAAGGGTGGTCTTCGGTTGTTGAAGAGGGAAGTGGAGAAGAATAGAACGATCAAGCTTCCCGTAAACACGGAGGACAAGGCTCGGATCATTGCGAAAAGGCTGCTTTACCCTTTCAAGAAGGATACGTTACATGGCGTCCAAGTCCAGCTATATGCACTAGAAGATCGTCTCAGCTTCGCAGTCAGTTTGTGGAATCGGTGAGTCGAGAGCGGCTAAATATATGTATCCTTGCTAACACTAGAAAAGTGAGATCAGCTCCATGACTTTCGAGATTGTGACGATCATTGGCAGGACGACACGAAGCGTAGACAGAAGAGCGCAAATCATAGAGGAGAAATTAGACAGGATTCATAGACCATGAATCCCCTTGGCGACTGTTAGAGAAATGCTGCTGATCCTTTCGAAGATATCAAGGATGGAAACGCCCACGAGCCTCGAGCATGAGCCCACTCTGCTATCAACACTGTGCCAGGAACTGGACCAGCTTCAAATTGCATGCGTGCCAGCCATTCAGAATAGGTAGAAGAACTCTAGAGTTCAATCTGTCACGCGATGCTTCTGTCCAAGTCAATTTCGGCGACTACGAGGTACCAATAACGACGTCAATTGGTACAATTTATCGAGCTCATGGACGCACACAACACATAGTACCGACTGTCCACTTAGTAGGTACACTCAACAGCGTAACGATGTCCTGGAATTGAAGTACACATATTGCACAAGGCTGCTTAGGTTTTCAGTCGCAGCCAATTTGTCGACGACAAAAAGGGGAGGGTTACCTGAATTTACCTTGAATCTGGTATTTAGAGCCATTGTACCCTAAGATTCTCCGGCCTTTCGACTGGGACTCCTGATCAGGCAGCAATGCAGAATTTGCAACCCCTCTCGATCATGCCGAATGGATCTTACAACAGCTTAAGATACTTTTCCGAACCGGAACAGCTCACCCAAAGGACGTTCTGCCAAATGGCGAGACTCTTCTTCACGTGAGTCCTTGAGACAAATAACGAACAGTTACTCATTGTGGCTAGTATGCCGTGGCGGGATTAAATATTCCCGCCTCGCCTTATAGTATTCAGACAGTTACGCATCTGATTCGAGAGATCCTGAGAGCAGAGGCAGATCCTTCTCTATGTGACGATAACAGTTGGTAAGTCTGACAACTGCGCGGTCAAAGATAGATCCACATTCCTCTTTCGCCAATCAATCAGGTTTGATAACCTGCGATGGAATTATCGCAAGGAAAGAAAACTTGAGTACAAATTTTCTTAAATTTCGCAACTGTTTCTTTGATTTTGTTGTAGATCCTAACGGAAAGTTGCTATTACTCCGGACAGCTTATCTAAAATGGTACTTTATTAACAAAGCTCCTAGTACAATGTTAGATGCGGCTCTCAACACATTAGTACATGAAAAAGAATACCGTTTTCCGATCAGTTATGTTGAGTTAGATGAGAGCGTTTATGGCCTGCTCGTTTTGCTTCTGGAGAATGACCTCGCGATCGACGAGAAAGTTAACTTCAGAGAAAGTACACATATTACCAGGACTGCTCGAATAATTGATATTGCTCAGAAAATGATTGCACGCTTGCCTGATTACCAGAGACATGGTAGTACGTACACATCCACGGCAATCTGGTTGTGTTCAGAAGCTAACACAGTCCTAAGCCATTGAATTGCCGGGCATCCTAGAAGCCATCTATCTACAAGATGGGTCCATGCTAAAGAAAGAACTCAGGCATAATCCGGAAATGGTCAATCATAGACTGCCATGCGAGCAGACGCTGCTCCATATTGCTCTTCCTTGGCCTCAAGGAGTGTCGATCCTTCTCGCAGCAGGAGCCAATATCGCTCCCGATCAGAACATCCTTAGTGATGCTTGCTGGTTGGGGAATTCATCCTCAATACCACTCTTGTTGGACCACGGTTGTCCAATAAATCTCTCCAGCTCGGTCTTTAGCTCAAGAAATATTGATCTACAGAAGCTGGTTGTCTCCCATCTGGTAAGAAGACGCAATCGATTGGGTGGCCTTGCTGCCAATAATCTGTCGGGCATAGATTTTCAATCTCCCAATCTCAGGAAAGATAGAGTTCTGAATGCCCAAGCCGACGTTGTGGCTCCGGTCTTAAGTCGAACTGGTGTTGAGATAGACCTTGCATTATCATTGCTACCTACGACAGTATACCATGCTACGACGATGAATGTTAAAATGGGGAATCTGCTTTATGATGCAGGGTTTCGGGACTTTGATGAGGTTGACGCTCTTGAAATGTCACCTTTCTGGACTCATGTTCAATATGACATGTGGAAACCTCTTGAGAAGTTGTCAGTCCTAGCCTGGCTGAGAGACAAGGGTGTGGATATGTATCGCAGGCATCCTGTGGGCAGAATGATGGCAATACATGCTGTAGGGCGTTTGCTCGGGAGTCCAAGGTTATGTTTTGGCATTGGAAGAATGTCATCTGAGCAGCAAGAACAAACAGGTCTTTTCCTGAGCGACCGTACTACAGACGACTGCAAATGTGCATGTTCCAGGACTGGTTGCCAAGCACTCGCATTTGCTCTGGCAGACTGTGGACCTTTCACTCATAAATTTCGACCCAACACGAAGTTTAATATTGACTTTTCGTGCTGCCTTCAGGTGCGTCGACTGGTAAAGTCCCATGTTCCTGATAATCAGTGGATACCAGCCAAGGCGATCCGCGCCATGAGCTTTCGTTGGCTAGAGCTCACGCACACCTGCCACGCATCTCTCGTCCAATGGCACTGCGGCCGTTTATCAGTGAAGGCGCCACTGTCCATGGACGAGATCAACGAGATTCAGGAAGAAGAACGCGACCTGATCCAACAGCTCGAAGATCTGGTTGCCGAATTCGAAGCCAAATTCGACGACCTCGGAATTCCTCTCATTCCATTCCTCGAGGAACACTGGAAGCCGAGAATGGATGAGGTTCTGAGAGCGAATGATGAGGAGAAGAAGGAGGAGAAGCGCAGGATGAGGGAGCTTGGTGTCACCATCGGGGAGGAGAGTAGCCTGCATGAGATCGCAGATAGGGAGGATGAAGACTGGAGTTTTGATTTGTAGGTGAATCCTTCTGAGACGAGGAATAGTTAGCGAATGTTTCGAAGGACTATTCTGCGTTTTGGTCACGGAATGCGTGGAAGAGGTGATAGGTCGTCCATCGCTTCACCGAGTTTTTTCTTCTCTTTTTATCCTCCTGGGTTGACCAGTCAGGTTACGGTATTTGTGTTGGTACGCTCAAACGATACCAAGTCCACGATGTACGAATGAATATTGGAACAGGCCCCAAATGAAGTATGAGGAATAACTTTTATTAATGGGCTTCTCGAAAGACGAATGCGCCTGTAGGAGCTAGAGAAGCGCAATAGGTCTCTGTTTGAAGGACTTAAAATTGTGTTTATTAATAGAACAATTGACTTTTATACGCCCTGGGCAGGCTCTTCTCGTGGTGGTGGTCTGCCAGGTCTCGTGATCCTTCTCTAGGAAGGAAACGCAGCATGTTTTCTCGTGTAAGTGAAGAAAGCTTATTTGTTTCTCGAAGCCACGTTATTTCAGGGATGTGGATTTGTAGTTATATCTGAAACACGCTATCGCGCAAGAACCACCATGTCATCGTAGCTCAGATCAGATGAGATCCTTGGCTTCTCGTATTCAGTGATTGGAAAATGGATCGTCCCACATGCTATTCTTGTTTGATATCGCTGCCGAACAGCAGACTTGGTACTACTTTCTGAACTGCCACGTTCTTCAAGATCTTTTGTCCTAATTGAGTCCTAAAGCCGACCTAATACTCTTCTTCATGGGGAACAGATTTGGCTCAGTTATCTCTCCTTGTGATATGCTTGTTCCATTCTTGATTCTTTTACCTTATCATAACTGCTTTGGGTTCTTTTGTCAAATTCTCAAGTCTTGTGAGTATGTGGGCGTCTCGTCAAGTACCCCGCCATGTTTATGTTCCAGAAAATGTTTCCGCCCTTCACAACTCGCAAGGAACCGAAATCCTACGCTAGTCGTAAGTCCTATTTGGGCCTGGAAAGTACGACCTGTTCAACTACACCGACATGCCCCGACAGGGGTCTACGTACTTCATTCTTGGCGAGACTACGCCTTACATCTTTCTTAGCCTCACTAAGTGAAGAAGAGAAGGTATGATTCAATTACAGAGCATTTTGAAGGACTGCACGAATAAACTTGATTCAAGATATGCTTAAGCGATAATCGTGAAGCTAAGCTTGAGGTACGTACCCCCTTGTCCGTTGAGTTGTCCCAAAGTTCCAAAGAATCGGGATACGAGGTTGCTAAGACTAAGCGAAAACATAAATAAGTCTCGTTCGTCATAAGCTTAAAATTAAAGATCTGTGGGACCCGGAGCGGGTACTGTCAGTGAGTAAGTTTTTGGAATGCTTATGGAATCAGCAACAGAGTTGTTCTTGGACGGCGTTTTTGAATCTTCTTAGAACGGTTCTGAGTCTGCAAAGCTACTGAGACGTTTCTACAGGCATTTTAATGCGGCTTGCTGGCCATCGCTGCAGCAGCTTATAAGATGTCAGACACTTCGTTGAACTTCAATTTATTGACGCCCAGGTTTCTGTTTGCACTGTCCGAAAGTTCTGTTATGAATGAATATCTTTCTCTTCTTGGTATATTGTCCGATATAAGTATTGCTGTATCTTTGGAACACCTGAATACAGTGAAACACAAGGGTCTCGTACGAAAGTACTACGTACATTATTTAGAAACTTTGCTGACAATTATCTTCCAAAGTCCAGCCCGCGAAGAACAAATTCTGTTTTTTTTCTCGGCTTTAGTCGGTAGCGAGCGAATGTCGAAATATGGCGTCACACGACTCTAGACAATCCCAAGCGATGTCATAGAGGACAAGCTTGGGTCTGGAAGGGTGGAATGTGTCTGTGCTTCTCAGATTTACGGCAAGAGACAGGGAGAAAGTTTAGCTCCAGCCCTCTATGACTGGTGTCTACAGCTGGGATAAAATCTGCGCCTGTGCACGTTTGGGCGTGATACCATGCAGTAAGTGAGGTGTGATTCCCATCACCGAGTTGCGTCAACCTCGTAATGGGAATACACATGGTCAACTTTTGAGCTTTGAATCAAGTCTGCAAGGTGTATAGGTATATGGATGCTAGATTCATGGTGCAGTGTCCATAGTATTCCGTAGCTGTAGGGAAAATAAGTTTACAAAATGGAGCTTTGGATGTTGCCTGACCAACAGGTTCTGTATCGTTGTCAACAGTAGCTCGAGATGCTTCATTGGTCCAGAACAATGAAAGACTTCACACGATATTGACTGAGTATACTTATCCCGAGTTTCGGATCTTCAATCGACAGATACCGGCTCTTGCTCACATCTGCTTGATGATGTCCGAGCGAGTGAGCCATCTCAAAGACTTTCCGTGACATTTTTTACTTAGTATAGGGTAAGCCCATTCCCAAACTTTCTTCCTGTTAAACCTTCAAAAACCATCAAAATGAACAGAACTCCTACTATTCAGTTATGAAGTGTTTCACACCCCGAGATCGTTGCTAAATCTGAGAACATCTCAAGGATGCAGCTACAGCTGTGGCCGCCCCCCCGCTGAATACGAGATTTCCATCTTCCTCACGAGATTTTGCAGAAAGGACGCGTAATTTCATACGCCAAGATGCGCCCAAATCCCACCGTTTGTGGAGAATCACCAGAAGGTGTCTTTTGGTCACTCTGGTCGGATTCTAGATGATATCTGGAGGTCATGGAGCGATATCCCTGTCACATTCAGTAGACGAAGGTCTCGCGAGGACATAGCTATGAGAAGATTTGGCTTTGTCATTCATCAGTGGGATTTTAGTGTTGGATACGGTCCAGTAGATGTGCTTCGTCTTAGGGTCGCAGATGGCCGCACCTCTTAAGGAGATGTCCTCTAGCTACTCTTGAACATTGTCACTTCCATCACTATCATAAGATTCTCTACTAAGACTTTGATAATTTCTCACCATCTCCATTGTCTACGCTTGAGTAAACCAATTCGTTTTCACGTTGGAATTCAAGTCGTTGCTGCTGCGACCATGACGCCTTCGAGGATGACCCTTATTAACCATATCAACCTGCCGCGGCGCCCTTTTGCAAGCCTTCTACGATACTTTCACAAAGCCCGAATCACAACACTGCTCCTCTTCTGCGCTGCTATTACCTTGTTCGCTGTGTATTTACACAACTTCGAACCGAATCGCGACAGGTCTAACAGCTGGCAAGCCAAGATCATATCTCTCAACCCACTCTTCGGAGGTCCAGACAACTACAATGCCTGGAGCAAGAGACCAAGAATTGGCAAAGTGAGCATTCTGTACGGAGATAAGAAACCAGCACACGAGAGAGCACTGAAGACTCAAGAGAAGCACAATCGACTTCATGGCTATTCAATGCATCTACTGAGACGCGGAATTCTGGATGGATACTGGACCAAACCCGCATACATCCTCTCCCTTATACTACAAGAGCTCGGCAAGCAGGATAGCGAGCGCCTTTCCTGGCTCTTCTGGGTCGACGCGGATACAGTAGTCCTCAACAGCCACGTTCCCCTCGAAATATTCATTCCTCCTACCCAGCACAAGGATATTCACCTCCTAGTAACAAAAGATTGGAATGGACTCAACAATGGCGTCTTCCTCCTGGAAGTCACTCCGTGGGCTGTGGAGCTCTTCACTGCCATCGCATCCTTTCGCGACTTTCAGCCGAACACAACACTCACTTTCCAGGACCAAAGCGCAATGGAAATCCTGCTCAAAGAGCCGAAATCCGCGAATCACACGGTGACGGTGCCGCAGCGATGGTTCAATGCATATAAGGACGAGAAAGATAAGGAGCTGAAAGCAGATCAGGTCCGAGGTGGAGATTTGCTTGTGCATTTGGCGGGAGTCAATCCAAGGGAAAAGTACCTGGATGAGTGGTGTGATCGATACGAGGAGGACCCCTCAGTGTGGGAGATTGCTTTGGAGAATACTACATACCCAACGGAGACGAAAGAGTTCTGGGAGAATTTGAAGACATAGGTAGATTACGAGCTGGTGTTTCTATTCAAGATGTTTGAATGACGCCACGCTATTCATTATCCCAAGCGCATGTCTCGTAGTTGATCAAGTCTCCAAATGGCAATAGAACAAATCCCACCAACGACAACAGCCACATGCCGCTTCGATTGCCGTTTACCTCGGTCTAGAAAAAGATAAATCCTTTCATAAGAGCATTCCAGGAACCTCCACATCCCCTCCTACTAACCTGCCCCTCTATCTTTCCGAGTCCGCCAACTCCTCCATTATGACGCCAAAGTTTTCCTCGGTTACTTCGGCCAGTTGTTCAGCGTTCCGAACGTGAAAGCCATCAAAGACAGTATCATCAAGTCCGAACTTGTTGTTCAGCTTCAGATATTGAACAATGAACGCCAACGTGCGCTTGGCCAAGAACCCCCGGCCCTTGCGATCAAGGACACGAGGATCTTGAGCAACAACATGCTTGGCCATGTAATCATACTGAGCCCGTTAGATTGTCACCATCCCTTTTTAGACATCGTCGAACCAGGCTTCAACATCTGCAAATGCTGCAGCTTCCTCCTTGGTGAATCTGCCAATGACTGGAGTCGTTGGTTCCACGCCTTTAGGAAGGCTGACCTGCTCGACGTCAGACTCGGTACAGACCATGTTATTCTTGCAACTATGGCATTTGCAGAGGAAGTTGAAGTTCTCGAGGAGATAGCCGCGCCTGGTCTTCGTGGGGCCTGAGATCATGGTGTAGTTGACAGTGAGCTCCTCTCCCTTCTTGATATCTCGTGCTGCACGAAAGGCCATGAACTCCTCCTTGGAGAATCCTCGTGCGATGCTGGGGAGACAATCGTGGGTGAACCGAGCAGCTACTTCGTACAGTGCTGGACCTGAGGGAGCTCCATAGGAGTTGATTTCATGGATTTGTGCCAAGCGTGTTTCGGTGCAGAGCAGTACTTTGCACTGCAGTGATGGTACAAGAACATGACTCTCTTCTTCTTGTCGTCGGAAAGAACCTTGAACAGTGCCTCCTTGCATATGTGCTCGTTCGTGCCCTTCAGAATTGCTTCTTCGGCCAGAATTTCGGTGCCGGCCTTGATGTCCTGGAGAGCAAATACACCGATGCCGCCTCTGTCTGTGGAATGGTCGAACTTGAAGAGGAGTCCGGGTGGAGCAATTAAGGAGGAAGCTATCAGCGATTGAATTCTGTAGAGCTTGAGAAACACTTGCATGGCAAGCGCTCATCAGCAGCAGAAACATTCTCCGGACCAGTCGTCAGGCCAGCACCATCAAGGGAATTGTCACCAGCTTCTGAACTTGCTCTTCTTGCTTTGCCTTGACAGTGAGGGCAGCCAGCTCATCGAGTAAACGACTCTCCTCTTCTGCCTTCATTTTTGCTTCTGCCTTGGCCTTCTTGACATTACCCTTCTTGCGCTTGTGACGCTCAGCTTTGGTGGTGTGAGAAGGCTTGTTGTTCTCCGATTCGGTCTTGTTGACATGGTCCATATTCTGCGATGAGCTATCATCAGACATCGGGGAATTGCTGGCAGTGCAGGCTCTAAGTCGATTGTTACTTTCAGGCAGTGGTTGGTAGGGATGAAGCTTGGACAAGTTGAGGAGCTGAAGTTGAAAAACACCTTATGCGGCCAATTCACCTTACTATTGAACTGGCAACTCACCTCATTGCGCGGTAGGTAAGCCTTTGTTCTGAAAGTCATGCATCTGCCAAGGACCCTTTGTTGACTTCTGATTTAGCGAATGTTGACACCCGACCCGATACAGAAATTCGAACGCCACTTGGGCAGTGTAAAGATGTGCATAGAATAAATGCAGGTTGAGGAATATTCTCATGCAACAATTTGATTGATGGATGAGTGTAAGTTCACTTGCTCTTGACGAGTTTCTCGTCTCCGAACCGTGCACGTCTTCTGCACATAAACAGTCTTTCTTCCCTCACATGCTCGACATGGAAAGTCCAGCACTAGAGAGCAAGGAATGAAATTGAACTCTTTCAACACGATCTGTCAGGCAACCGCTACGCCCAGATTCTGGCAACCGTTGCCGCTAAAGCCATTCACAACTATGCTTGACAAACGCAACTCAGTACCTCGTTCAATCAGTGAAGCATCGTAGGGAAACAATCCCGATCAACCCAGGAACTGGAACGTCCAAGGCATGAAATGAAATAGTAGCCCAGTCAGCAGAAAGAACGGTGCCGCCCAAGGAAACGGTACATCCTTCGCCGTCGGACTACCAGCCATCCCTTTACCAGCCCAATTCCCTTACTCATCCTGCGCAATCTCCAACATCCCAACTGTAAGATCCAAAAATGACAGCGGCATCTCCGCCTTTTCCAAACTCAGATAATGACCTTTCTGCGTATCATGTGACAGAGCGCCCGGCCTGACGAAGGTCGCGGTAACGAGTGAATCATTTTGCTTGGAAAGGAGGAAGTCCTCAGCATCCCGAAGACCCATCATAGATGTAAGAATTGGCGCGATAGAGAATGTTGAGGATGGGTTGAGGTGTGCCAGACATGAGACCATGGTCTAGAGATGCGGACGAGAGGACGATGAGTCTTGGTAATTTTGTTTCCGACTTCTGTTTTCTGAGTAGAAGTAGGGTAGGTACAACTGTATGAGCTGATTCCCGAGCAATGGAGCAGCCTGGCTTGTTTTTGACTTCTGCTACGGCTAGGAAGGCGGCTTCGGTACCTCGAAGACAGCTGGCCAGGAGTGGAGTGTCCTGAAGAGAACCTTCAAAGACTTCAACTTGTTTGTTCGACGCGATAGATGGCGCGAGATCCTTGAGTTCCTGCGAGGAACGGCAGTAGGTGTGGATTTTATTGGTGGGTGATTAGAGGATTATGTTGAGGAGTGACTGTCCGACGCTGCCTGTGGCATCTAGTACTGCATATGTTGGCATTCTGGTAGACGCTGACGAGCAATAATCTTATCTGGCGAATGGCAATGATGTTGAGCGATTTGACGGTTGTGATGAATTGTTGCGTGCTCGCAAGATGCAATATCATCTGCGGTTCACCAATCCGGATTCCAGAATAGCGTCATTTATTTATGTCAAGATTCACCATCGGATTTTGAAAGAAGATTCAAATCCGACATGCTAATGCACTTGGATAGAGACGACACAATGGTCAATCCTATCGGAGAGTAAGAATATGCCCGTAATCCGTCTCATTGTCTAATTCTCCATGGCATAAGTTTTCAGTTCTGATCGAAGACGATGGTGTAGACGATCTTCGAGCTAACCATGCCTACCTGGATAGTTGCCACGAAGCGAGTCTTGGCGGGATCAGACCAACAGTGTAAACAAAGCTGCCCCTCATCGTCTAAATTCGGATCACCCCAAAAATCAAAGTCGTTTCACGGATCCATCAAAACCGTATTTCACATCATCTCTCATATCTTACAACATGGACATCCTCTATGATTCAACGTTCCTGAAATTTTTTGCCGCCTTCAATACGATTTACCTCGCAGCCTTGGCGGGCGCTGCACACGGGATGTACATTTTCAGCATCCCCATTGTGGAAAACAGCGACTCGTCCATGGTTATGCTTCGGCAATTCCACCAGCTCATCACTTTGGGGCGAAGTACATGCAAGGGAGCAGTCGAGTTCAAGGGACTTCGCTGGCACTGCTCACCTATCTGTTGTATTCATACCCGGACAAGGAGATCTGTGGGAGGTGGAAATGGTTCGGTGCTGCATTAGGACTTGGGGCTCAGGTTGCCTGGTATGGGGTTTTGTTTGTTTTTCCGACGAATGATACGCTGGCTGAAATGGAAGGGGAGTTGAAAGGGGTAAAGTCTGAGGAGGAGAAGGAGAGGACGGATAGGGAGATTAGGGGGGAAGTTCTGAGATTGTTGGAGCAATGGCGGAAGTGGCATATTGGGAGGATAGTAATACCTCTGGTCTGGACTGGTCTAGCTTTACGTGGCCTCATCTTCTAGAGAGGAGGAAAAGACTTGGAGAAGCACTTCTGAACCAGTTCTTATGACGAAGAGGGCAGGCGGGGAAAACGAATTGACAAAAAATTCTCGGCAATCAAGATACAAAATCTTCAAAGAAGCGCAAAATGACCAGTTGGACTCAACATTCGATTCTCTGCTAAGATCCAGAGTCTTACGTACCACTTGATTGAGCCCCGTTACGAATATAAGTATCCTGCATCCGCTAAACGCCTCATACCAGGACGAACGTCAGGTCGTGTTTCCATTTTTAGCGATATAATTTCCTTGCCCAGCCCATCCGTCTTCTCGACGAAGATGTAGTTGTGCAAATAGCCTCGCAGCGCTAAATAATTCCTTACATCCAGTCGTTCCCACGTTGAAAGTCCTCAACAAACGAACGCCCCCAAGTCCCCTCGCAGCATCCAGAAAGACAACTTGCAGTTCCAGCACGTTATCTGTGCTTGAGACTTGAGAGAGTATGCATACTAGAAATCTCAAGGGGGAGAGACGAGTCGAAAGTAAACAAAGAGGTCGATAGCGAAAACTGTCAGTGACAACGACAAACGCTAGAATTGGCTAGCTGTAAACTATTGACCGAATGAATAAGCCAATTTGCAACTGTTGCGAGGTGTCGTAATACAGAAGGGATTTCGACTCGCTTAGCTCGAACATGAACTCACCTCGGTCGCAACAGATTCACCTCGAGCGTCATTTTCACCTAACGTTCCCAAGGAACCGCACACCTTGCAACGTCAAAAAGTATTCATTCCTCCAGACTGTGCTTTTCTCGATCAACACCTGCTCCATCGAATACTTCGACAAACTATACGATACCCCCCAATATCCCACCACACCACGCCTCTCCCATCTAAACACGGCACATCAGAAGAGAGACCATGACCACGACCATGACATTTGTCCTGCCCAGCGCGGCAACCACAGAGAACCCCATTGTCACCAGCGTAAGTACTGTCAATCTACACTTCAATCTTAGTTGCAATAGCGTGCGCCGTGCTGACAACAACAAACAGAACTCTCCCATCACGGAGGTGCTCTCCCCAAATCCAGTCCGACGAGTCTCCTTTGACGAGATCGTACGGCTGGCTGATCTGATCGAAACCAGCGGCGTCCCGTCTCCTTCTGCCACCTCCTCTAGGAGCGTCGTCACAGCCAGCAACACCGTCAAGAGTATGAGCATCCTCACCACGGTCACTTCAGAGCGCCTCAATAGCAGCAACAGCAGATACCACCGTCCTGCTGCTGTCAACAAAGATACCACCATCACCACCACCACCACAGATGTCAATTTCGCCACCAACAGACGCGAAACCGCCATCACAACCGCGAGCTCAGTCTTCTGGGACAGCGGAAATAGCAGATACATTCCTGTCCGTCCTCCTGCTGTCAAGAGAACTGCTGCCGCCATCGACCCCTTCTTCACCTACTCTTCCACCCCATACTCTTCATTCTCCGGCCCCTTCTCTTCATACAACAAGAACAAGACCAACGATAATCACACCACCAACAAACACCTAAGCGAATTCCTTCTCGGCTCAGTCCCAGACTATGGCACCGGAGGAAGATACGGAGTCATCGGAGAAGAGCGGAGAGGAAAGAGTGTCGGGGTGATTGGTGGGGAGCGAGTTGAGAGGGGACGAAATATGGGAGCAAGATGCTAGGTGGTAGACAGGGCGGGTAGAACAAGAGGAGATGATTGCGAGTAGATAATGGTAACGGAGACGGGGGTAAGAGAAAAGCAGACTGTGCAGAGGCAAGAAGTGAGGCGAGACAAAAGCGATTGTTTCCATACGCCACGAATGATAGTGGCCTTGATATTGAACAATAAAGACAACTTTGAGAAGATGACGCGCTCGCTCAATGATACTGTGCTCCCCCAATTCCATGATCCTGTATCGCGTGTGCTCACGTGCTTCTTCGTATCTTTCATTCTGATGTCCACCGACTTCGTCCCCTCGCTCCCACCGCTGAGCTTGGACTGTCGTATAATTCTCACACCGAAACTACGGTCGATCTTGGTGAAATGACACCACATAGGTCTTTCAACCCTTCAAAAACGCCCCATAATAGGTGTTCAGCCAGCTCACAGCCTCCATCCCCGACTCCGCCTCATGCGCATTCCATCTCCCGATACTGCCCACATAGCCATCGGGTCTGATATTCACGATCGCAACCTCACCTTCCATCAATGGTCCAATCCACTTCTCCGTCGCAGTCGGCATGCGCATCAGATTGTCTAGATAAAACGTCCACCTGCTATCCTGCAGTAGTGGAGGCAGATCCGCGATCTCAACGCGCGCTTTCGGCATCGTCGTCACGATGGCGAAGGTGACTAGCTTGGAGACTGGGACGTATCTTTGAGGCTGAATGAATGAGTCCATATCCGTTGCTGGCTGCCCTCGCGCCTTGTACGATGCATTCGCTGCAGCAGTGGCACGACCGAGAACTGTCCTTGAGGACGATACTTCAGTACATACGGTCTCCAGGAATGGTGATGCGAGCTTGATATTGTTTGTGAAGAAGAACATGCGGAATTGGCCGATCATGGGGATCTCAAGTTGGAGGTTCACGGGATTAGCATCGATGTACCGCGTCAGTCTTGCTGGTACCATCAAACATCCTGGCTGGAGAGCTCCTCTCCGGATTTTCTCGGGCATGTTGAGTGCGTTCTCAGAATACTCAGCGCCGACACCAGAGATGAAGCGGATGTTCTTCGCAAAATTCTCGGCCAGGGCTTTAGGGTCACCCGTTGCAAAGGCTGTGGCATGGCCGTAGTCGAAATCAATCAAGTCTTGAGCGATCTTCCGTCGCTCTTGCTCGTATGTTGAGAGGAGACTTGCTGGTGAGAGGCCGCGGACTACGAGGTTGAGTTTCCAGGAGAGGTTGAAGGCGTCGTGCATGCTGACATTCATGCCTTGAGCGGCTTTGGGGGAGTGAGAGTGTGCTGCCTAAGAATATATCAGATCCTGGACTTTGGAAGGGAAGGTACAACTTACGTCTCCTGCTATGAAAACTTTTTCAGATTCACTGCAGAATTTCTTGGCTACTCTTTGCCCTACTTTGTAGATACCGAACCATTCTGAAGGTATCAGCAATTTTCCTTATGATCGAAGAGGCTAACTCACCAATGGATTTCCACGACAGCTTGAACGGAGCCATGATTGCCTTGGCTCTTTTCATCACGAACTCCTCAGTTGCAGCTTCTGATGACATGGGTGCTGATCCAGGGTGGAGCTCAATATACAATCGTGTCATATTCTTCTCTCGAGGAATACACAAAATAGAGCCCTCAGTCTCTGATGATATTACAGCTTTACTCCAGAGATCGGGAAAGTCCGTATCAATCACACCTGAGACGAGTTAGTGTCACTCAAACTCCACAAGGATGACCAGACTCACCATCCAACACACCCCACGCCGAATTGGATCTTTCGCCATCGTAAGTTGCATTGAGTAGGGACTTCCGGACCTTCGAGTGCGCTCCGTCGCACCCTATCATATACTGCGAGCTGTACAGTTTGGGCTTTTTGTCCTCTTTCAAGTCTCTTGAGTCAAAACATTCAATCTCGACACCGGTTGTTGTCTCCCGGTAACGCGAGAAAGTCGTGCTTCGGACCACATCAACGCCACGAATCTTCAGATCGTCCAGGAATACATCTTCTACCATTCCTTGATGTACCAGGAGAATGAAAGGATCCTGTACATCAACAACTCCTGGTGGATAGTGGACCTCACGTCCTATCCGACGCAGTGGTTGAGTCGCTGTTCCATTCTGTCGTTCAATGAGCAAAACCGATCTTGCAAATACGCGCCAAAGAAACAGATGAAGGGATTTCTACATACCCAGAAACAAATGTCGTATATCCTCGCTCCTTTCTGCAGAAGCGGTCCTGCTAACCCCAACTGCTTGAACGTCTCAATAGTCTTTGGCTGCAGCCCATCAGCTCTACCTGTTGACGTTTTGTCTGGCCGATCATCAAGAATTGTTGTCTTGATACCATACCGAACCAGATTTGACCTGGTATTGCCTGTCAACAAAATGCCTCAAAATTGGCCTTTTTGGCCGTTCTGTGTAAAAACTCACGCCAACATCAGGCCAGCTGGTCCTGCGCCAATAACCGTCACGTGGCTGTCATTCTCGCCTGACTCCGAAGCGGAGTCCACACCGTTCTGCATTGGTTCGTCACGAAAGCCTTCGTTATCCATTCCCGGGGACATTATTGCTTCTTTTTCCTCTCGAAATTCCTCGTGCTACAAACTGTGCGACTCTTTCCTTGATCTTGCGCTCCCGAAAAGTGCCTTCGAGACTTATTATTAGTCTTCGGAACCCTCCCCATCATATGAGGATGTCGTCGCAAGGCCGCGACGGGCTCGATCAGCTCAGACTGCTGTAGATCAGACAAGATCAGGCGATAGGGAGGTAAGAGTGGAGGGGTTAGTGGCATGATTCGGAGAAATCGACTGATATTCAAGGATGGGGTCTAGATTAGATATAGAGGCGTGCCGTCAGATTGGGCAGTTTGACGGGTGGATGACAAAAACGTCGCGGCTGCACGGAGGTAGGGCGGGTGGCGGGCGTGAGTCAGGGGTGTGCCCAAACAGAGGGGTACAGGAGACAGGTCACACTGAAGATGCACACTTGGCAAATTCTTCATCGGCTTTTCAACCGAGACGAAAGGTCACGACTCAAGTTATTGCTCTTGAGGTCACTTGAGTACCTGGACGATAACCTCATATTTTATGACTAGCACAAGTGTAGCTTTGTCAACATATAGTATTCAGGCTCGTCCACCCCAACTTTGCTCTCGATGGAATTTTGAGTTTGCTACTCTCGAACGGAGCGTTCGGCCAACAAATCACGCATCATCGTGCCGGCAACCGCACATTGCAGAAGCATGACTGCCGGTGGCTGGATGTGAGACGTACATTTCCGAATATGACCGGAAGAAAAACAAACGAAAAAGCAAGTGGCCTTTATCTTCTGGAAAATTCCTTGGGCTTTCAAGCTCTTCTCAATTTCTGTTTCAGGCTAGTTGTCTGTTCTACCATTTCGTCACCCCTCCATCAATACACAGATCCTGGCCTGTCATGTATGAGCTGGCATCGCTAGCCAAGAAGACACAACCGCCTCGAATGTCATCGGGCGTTGCAACTCTTCCATTCATGATCTCGTCTTTCCAGCTCTCAAGGAGGTCGGGGAACTGGTTTGCATGTTAGCATTACCTTCAATTTCAGCCAAAGTCGACTTACGGGAGCTGTCATCTCAGTCCTCACATATCCTGGTGAGATGGAATTTACTCTGATTCCCTGATCGAAACGTAAGTACATATTGAAAGGACCTTCCCGTGTGGGAAACGTACATATTCCACCAACTCCTTTGCAATCCCCGGACACATCGCTCTCACGGCACCTTTCGTCCCACAATACGCACTACTCATCTGGCTTCTAATCGCCATATAACTGGCGATACTTGCTACAAGCACAATACTTCCCTTCTTAGTGCCATTGGCGATCATCTGCTTGGCAGCAAGTTGCGCAGTGTGATACACTCCAAGGACATTGACACCTAGTAGTTTCTGGTGCTCTTCGAATGAGGTGTCGAGGAATGAAAGATGGCGGTTGATGCCTGCGCAGGGTACGCAGATATCTATTTCCCGCCAAAGTCGGCTACGAAGGATGAGAAACCTGTAGTGAGGGATGCCATGTCACTCACGTCGACACTGAGCACAAAATGGATCAGTCGGATGATGATGATGGATCGCGGCTGGGTCACGTGTGATATACATACAGATAGTGTGCTGTTTTGACGCCGAATTTTTTCTCTATTTCGAAAAATGCTTCGACGGGTGGAATCACATCGAAGATAGCTACATCGGCTCCTGCCTCTGCCAGACCTTCAGCGAAGGCAAGACCACAGCCTCGTGCTCCTCCCGTGATGAGAGCCGTTCGGTCTTTGAGTGAGAACTGTGATTCGTTAGTGTTTGCATCTTCGCCCATGTTGAAAGGCTTGCTTACTCTATCCATTGTTTCTTGTTCCTTGACTACTTCCTTCCTTATTCTGGACGAGTTCAATTTCGCAGATTGGCTTCAAAACATTCAGAGAACCGAGCAAGGTGTCGAATCAACAAAGGAGGTAAAAGTCGCGGGCCAGAGCCACGACGAAGCAGGACACCAGCCCATCCCATTCTCGTCTAGAATTCTAGTTACAGATACGAAAAGTCACCACTCGTCTAAAAAAACACATATCTTCACATTACAGCAACTACTGCCTCTTCCGGAAGAGCAAGCATCCTGCAGCGGCAGAAAACCCCGCTTTGTTATCAACCCCACCCCCACTACTAATGAACTTCTCCCACTTCTGCACACTCGCAAATGCCGAGAGTCACTTACCAACATACTTGGTAAGTGTATGGCAATCAGCTAGTCAAGCAGGATCATCCATGTCCTATGATAACGACTTATCGATGTAGTCCACGGCCGAAGATGCGAAAAGATGGGATGGGTTGCCATCCGATACATGGGGAACCAATTGCATACATGGGTGCCGGGCGTAGAATTCATGATATGGACTTGACTGCATTTGGGACGTTGTCATGAGGCAGTTGTCAATATCTTCATGATAAGTTGCGATTTCTGAGCTGCTTCTGAGCTGATTTTCCAGCGATTTCGAAGGAATAGTATACTGTGTTAATTTCTTCGTTTTGAATTACTCGGCTCGGATCGGATTTCGGCACTATGGAGTCTGGATATATCACTCCCAAGCAGCAGATCATGAGAGGCGAAGATACGAAGTTGAAGGTACGACAGCTTCCCACAATGTACTCATGTTACAGCATCTGCAAACCATACCAACTCACGTGGCTAACACTGTCCGGATTCCATAGGTAATAGTGGTAGGAGCAGGTCTAGGAGGACTCGGAGCAGCAATCTCAATCCTCCTCGCCGGCCATTCCGTCCTCGTCCTAGAATCCGCATCTGAAATCGCCGAAGTACATCTCTCACCTCCTATTCCCCTCTCACATGCCTTAAAAAAACCAAAATACTTACAACACTTCAGGTCGGAGCAGGCATTCAAATCCTCCCCAACAGCAGCCGCGTCCTCCAACAATGGGGCATGCTAGACTCACTCTCACGATACGCCACCCGCCCAAAATGCGTCAACATGCTCTCCTGGAAAGGCTCTACCATCTCCTCTCTCGACTTTGCATCTTCAGCAGCCCAGTACCCGGGGACATTCTACTGGGATTTCCACCGCGCAGATTTACACTCTTGTTTACTCCGACGGGCGGTGGAACTCGGTGCCGTGGTGAGGTGTAAGGCAAGGGTTGTGGATGTGAAGATTGACTCGGAGAGTACAAAGGGTGAAGATGGTGCGACGGTGGTTCTAGACGGTGGAGAACAGATTTGGTGTGACCTCGTTGTTGGAGCTGATGGGATTAATTCGCGATTACGCGAGCTTCTACTCAAGAAACCGGATCCTCCTATACCTACAGGCGATCTCGCCTATCGACTCCTCCTCTCCACGTCAGATATGCTAGAAGATCCTTCACTCGCTGAGCTCGTCACGAATCCGCAAGTCAACTACTGGTTAGGACCAGACGCACACGCGGTGAATTACGTGTTGAAAGGTGGAAAACTGTTTAACATGGTACTGCTTGTGCCGGACGATATGCCTGCTGATGGGGCTTCGACATTGGAGGGAAATGTGGTGGAGATGAGGAAGTTGTATGAGGGGTGGGATCCGAGGATTGAGAAGCTGTTAGGGTTGTGCGAGAGTGTGTATAAATGGAGGCTGTGTATCCGCGGACCAATGGAGAGTTGGAGTCATGAAAGTGGTGCGTGGACGATGTTGGGGGATGCGGTGCATGCTACGCTGCCGTATCTGGCTTCTGGGTGGGTTCTGTTCACTCTTTGGTTCTCCTTTCGACGAAGTCTCTTTGTTTATTTCCGGACAGGAACTCGACATATCCTGCTCCCTTACCTAAAAATCTCATAAAGCTAATACTCTATCTTGATCTCAGCGCAGGAATGTCCCTCGAAGACGGCGCCGTCCTCGGCGAATGCCTCTCTCGCATCTCATCTAAATCAGCCTCCTCAAAATGCCACGCCCTCAAAATCTACGAAGAATGCCGCAAGTCACGCACAGAAATGGTAGTTCAGAGAGGGAATTTGCAGCAGTATCTGTATCATTTGCACGATGGATCGGAACAAGAAGAGAGGGATCGGATGATGAGGATGTCGCCGACGCCGAAGGGGGAGGCGCTGGCGTGGAGAGATCCGAATTTGGCGCCGAGGTTGTTGGGATACTGTGCGATTAGAGATGTAAGCTGCCCTTCTCTGATTTCGATTTGATTCTATTTTCTGTTGAGAGTATGGAGTGCTAATCTTTTTCCATAGGTTGAAGAGCATTGGACGAGGGAGGAGCAGAGTGCGGTGCAGTGTAGATTGTAATAGTTTGAATATTCGGTATTGTTTGAAGTACAGCAGGAGCGAATTTGGAAGTCATATAGCAGTAATGAACATTAAGTATTCGTATAGGTCGTTTCACGTATCCTGAGGTCTCATTTCGTCTTCCCCACAAGGCCTTTCAATACAATCATTCCCTCCTGCACAACAGCCCACCTGACCCTCGCCAAATGTTTTGCCATGACTCTGGGTAGATCTCCCGTCCTATACTTCCCCGCCACTTTCCACAAGTCTTCCAGATTTGAGCGCGTCATCGCACTGATCAGAGCATTCATCTCTGCTCGAGCATCCCAATCACTATCCTCCTCGTCCTCGCTTAAATCCCGCGCCTCCCCATTCTCCTCACTCTTGCTACACATCTGGAATGCCCAGCAAGTGAGTGTGGCGAGGTAGAGACACCACGGATAATGGAAGTAATCACCTGCGTCCCAGTCCTTGAGTTTGCGAATTCCATCTCGCAGGATTCTTGCAGCGTGTGAACTCGCTGTTGCTGCCGCCATCGAACGATGTTTAGCCCATTGCTCGATGCGCTGTCGAGAGCGGTCTTGATCCGTCTTCATGACGGGTCGTCCGATGATATGGCTCGCTCCTGCATAAATCTGGAGATCGTTGATCTCGACGTGGAGGATAATGTGGGCGGCATGGTAGATGGCGAGGTTGGCGACACAGAAGCGCTGGAATGAGTCCTTGGTAGGCTCATGATCTGAGAGTGTTTGGAGGGTGTGTTTGCTGTAGTTGTCGAAGTCAGACTTCCAGGCGTCGTAGGAGCGAGCGATACGGGATTGCCAGGGCTCTTCTTTTCCGGTCATGGAGAGGCCTTTCTTACATTAGCAAAGTAGCTTGACTGGAGATCGGAGGCTCGCTACATACCTAGTGATGTTTGATCTCTGCGATTTAGATCCCATGAGACAGACATTAGTCCATGCAGCATTAGCACACGAGATAGAGCGTTCAACGGTCGCATGTTTACATCAGGTCGTGGATTGATATATTTCTTGAGCACAGAGAGGTATTGTGGTTGGGGCTGTTCTGTAGCTTTGATACTGAGCCATTCTTGTGCAGTCTCAGCTTCCCACAGAGCGTCGTTCCATGGGAGGGTGAGCTTGAGCTCTGCTGCACTCATACAGAGCGATTGCGAGAATAGCACAGCATGCTGCGTATCCCACATAAAGCAAAGTAGAGCAAGTCTATCGAACAGGTCAGCTCAAGCAGGCACCTCTGATTATCAGCTTAACGAACCTTCTTCGTTGTTCGGCATCGACTTCGGCCAACCACCTGTGGTTTGGATCGTTGTCCTCGCTCGAAATTTGACATCGAGCAGATTGGCAGTCACTTCTTCGGATAAGACTATGTATATTGTCAGCTAGATGCAGACGACATGAAAATACCAGGCAGATGTAAGGCATTTTGGGACTCACTTGATAAGCAGACCATGAAACAAATGTGACATATCGTGCTGTAATTGACCAGCTCGTGATTTACCAAAGCACTCCACGAGCAGAATAGTTTGCAGCACCCACAGCGTCGGCCGTGTGTTGAATGCTGGATTGCCGAATATCTGGGCTCGAAGAGTGTCGTGTATACAGACAGCGACAAGATGCGATTCTTTCGTGTCGTAAGTTGCACCCAGAAGGAGAACTGATATCAAGAGTAGCGGATCCACACTAGCAGGCTCGAACGTAGCTTGGTGGAGCAATGGATAGGAGACATTAAAGCGCTTGAAGTATAAGTCACAGTACTCTTGCAAAACAGGAAGAGCGAGAAGCGGGTGATCCGCGTTGATCTCAGAGCCATCAGGAGTCTTGGGTCCAGCTCGTTGGATAAGATCCAGAATCCCTTGTCTCGCTAATTCGTCAACGAGGGGAAGCTTACGAGGGGGCTTTGCGAGACTATGATATGGTTCGTGACTGGAGCCAGAGGTCGTTGGTGTCGGCAAGAATCCTGGGCTTGCCGAAAGTGCTGGGTGGTTCTTCGGACTTTCAGCTGATACACTTTGGTATCCCAGGTTCGAAGCCAGATTGTACTCGGCCATCTTGGACATTGCCAGTATTTGGTTGGCTGCCGAGGTTTCTGGATTAGGCTCATCGCGAGCTAGTCCGTATCCAAGAGGCGACTGTTCGTAGTGCTGACTCTGGATGTAGCGAATCAGCAAATGCTGGGTGAACAAAGTTCCCCACCAAATATGGGATATTGACTTACAGTGCTACTATAATCTGTGCTGGTACCCGAGCTATTCGAGACGCTGAATCCTCTTGAATCGATACTTGATGGGGCTTGAGGTGCAGCATTGCCCATCATGCTGAATCTCGGATCAATTGCAGAGGATTCAACATCTGGCCAGCTCTCGTTGCCAAATAGCCAGTTGTAATAGCTTGCGGTTGTGAAAGGATTATTGAAAGAGCTTGCTGAACCGCAGGTTACTCGACTGTTTTGTAAGAGTGGGGGTCAGGACTTACCAGTATCCGGAGCAAAGAGATCATTGTATAACAGATCAGTACCGGAACTTTCCTGGGGTTTGGACCCCCAAGAGGCGTTGAGTAAGAAGTCGTAGGACTCTGGTGGCATGTTATCATCGCCTGTGAAAAGGACATCTCCGACGGGCCACAAATCAGTATCATGGACTGTACCCGATGCTTCCATGGGATCCATTCCATTGGAGCCTTCCATCGATCCAGGAGGCGACAATGGCTCGTTTTCGTGACTGAAGTAGGCGGAACTCGTCTCATTGGCCTCGACCCGATTTGACCTTCGCCTGGTTGATGCCTTTTTTGGCTTCTCGAGCTCGGGTCTACAGGACATTTCAGGTCAGTGCCAAGGTCGTTTTCAAAGTACTGGAATTTCATTGGGACACTGGAATATGTGCTACAAACCTTCGTTTTGCCACGACAGTCCCATCCGAATCCCTCCATAATCGCTTTCGGGTCTGAAGCTTTCCCATGCCTTCCCCGCCAGCCTCAGCATCCTTTTCTCTATGTCGAGACATATGCCTGTCTGTTGAATAAGTCAGCATCAAGATATTCGGGAAAATTCATCACCATTCAAGCTTTCCATAGGTAACTCTCGAAAGTCACCAGTCGCATGTGTGACATTGGAAATCTCTCTGATCGTTCGTCCGTCGAACAATCCGAAACCTGATCATTGCCGCCGTTCAGGCTTTCAAAGCTTCCACAGACATAACGTACAAAAGAAAACTTTACACTCACCCAATAAATCCTTCCTCTTAAATACAGCCTTACATCTCTCACAAGTATTCACACCCTTCGTCTCATCATGATTGAGCGCATGTCGATGGAGATGCTCCGCACGTGAGAAGCTTTTGGTGCATGATCCGAATGTACACCGGAACTCCTTGAGAGAAGCAGCTGCTTGAGGGGACGTTGCAATTGCATCTACGGACGCCATTGTCGTGAGGCGACTTTACGACTTCAAAGAATGGGGACGGCACAGTGGATGTCCACCTTAAGATATCGAATCGAGAGTGGGGTAGTTGTTATCGGGCTCTGGGCGGGTGATGAGGATGGTGTGGAGTGTGCTGAGATGTTGAGAAGAGGCGTGTAATTTTCAGAACGTCTTCTGGCAAAAGTGCCTTGCAGAAGAAGACTTACTTGTCTTGCAGTACCAACAACATCAAGCAGAAGACCACCTGTATATTCACGAATCAAGGTATCTTTAGAACATCGTGTCAATTTGCTTTGTTTTGCTCGAAAAGCACTATGATTGGGCGTGAGAGCTGAAGATGGATCACCAATCAAGGTCGCGGGAGGTGACCTCCAGCTGATTTGAGGTGCTCCGCTCGATCGCGAGGGTCCGTATCAATGCAGCGATCAAGGAGAAGTTTCACACATGATGTTTCAAGCTTCATATTTTACATTGTCAAACTTTCTATCAGAGCTCGTGCTAGCGACTGACGGTGCAGATGAAGCCAAACTGGCATAGCCAAACAGCTCTTCCAGACTTCGAATGACACGAAAGTTAGCCTCATGTCCAGCATATGTCTACATCATAGACTCCTGAAATATTCGTAGTCCTCAGTGAGCTTTGCCAAGACCCCCGGCAGGAGATTATTGACATATCGATTTAAAACATTGTCTCCCAGCCTCATAGGATTGTCTCTCCTCAAAGTTTCCTTCATCCGCACGGACAGCATGTATGCAAGCTCTGGATAATCCCCGGGGACGGACTTGCTTGCAATGGCATGCAGGAAGATCATCTGCCTCGACACCACTACCACCTCTTCGAGCTTCTTGTGGATTTGCTCTGCCCAGACATGCGCTGCATCAATTCGGAGCTTTTCTGCTGCTGAGCGTGAACCAATGACCTCTGTTCCTTTGGTGTCGACCTTGGCAGTTTCATCTTGTTCAGACGTACCGATAAAGTACGATGCGGGGAGTACAACACCGCCGACGCAGGCTGTGCACTGGCAGATAAATCGAAATGGTGCTTAAGAGCTTGTCTACTCCGGTCAAGAGGGCCGACATTACCGAGATAATCATGGGTGATCTCTTCGCCCTTTCTAATACTCCGCGTGGCATAGAACACGATATCAACCTCCTTGGTGAAAGCTCGACGAGTATTCGGACGACAATCATGGTTGATTCGGGAAGCAATGTTGTACAAATATTCTCCAGCGTCCTCGCCAGTGACTTTCTTGAAGCCGTTGGTGGCCCAGGCTTTCATCAAGAAAGTATCGGTACATAGTACTCTCTTGCAGGCGCAATGGCCCCTCATGGAGATAATTTGGACTCTTTTCTCGTCAGAAAGAGCTGCTACCGCAGCCTCGATATGCAGACTGGACTGAGTAGTCGTCTTGCCCTCGAGCAGATAAGCCTCTGAATATTTCTGTGCCCTTCTTGATGTTTCGGGTTGCAAAAAGTCCGACTCCATTGATGGAACTTGTCTTGACTTCGAAAGCAGGCATGCCAGGTGTGACTGGATCATTTTCGACGTCATCCTCCTCGAATCCCTTCCATGCATCTACACCAAGTATCTCCCATGTGCGCACTTTTTCTCCGAAATTTTGGTCTTTGGTTATGAAAATTGTAGCTTGCTGATCCCCGTCAGACATCAAGCGAAGCGCCGCATTGAGATCGTCCATTCGGTCTTCCTCGCACACTACTCGGAAGCACTGCTCTGCAACCCTCAGCTTATCTTCCTCTTTTTTTACATGTCTCGCTGATCTGTAACGCTCTGAACTGGATTGGACTTGGACAAATCTGTTTCTGTGCTATCTTCAGCCGCCTTCAACTTCGCGGCAGCCTTGTTCTTCCTATTATTCTGCTTCTTGCGCTTGTTCATCGCGGCTTTCTTTGCAGCAGCTGCAGCAGCCTTGGTCTGAGCCTCATGATCGAGAACGTCGGCGACATTCTCATGACGGTTGGCAGGATCACAGGAGATCGACATCTTTTCGTTCACCTCCTGTGCACACATTAAAGTTAGCCAAAGTCTTCACTCGCTCACACCTAGATTGCGTAAGACGTGCCTTGACGATGTCATCAACACCGAGTTCTTCGATGGACGCGTTCACCTTCATCTCTTCAGCGATCTGGTCGACACCGTCGATGTTGCCATCGTGACCAGAAAGATCTGGCTGTCCTGGTGGTGTGGGTGGCATCTTGAATGCTGCTCGATGCAATGCGCACCAAGAGCTATCAATGTGATGAGCCTCTGAAATTGAGCAAGAAAGCTATCTCGTTAATTCTGTGCTGTGGAAAAGAGAGGTTTTCGGAGCGCGTGGTGATGATGTCGTTTGTTGACTATAAGCGACATGGGTCTCCAGCCTAATGTTCACGCTAACCCAACCACATTTTCAATCAATACCTTGATCGATTTGTTCAATTTCATGAAAAGAAAAATGGGCAAATCTATTTTGTTTCTGTTCTATCATTCAACTTTAACTTCCATCTACGCAGCACCAAGCTTACTCTCCTCATAGAAAGGATAATCCGTGTACCCCTTCGTCGGCGGATCCGCACCATAGAACGTCGACCGATCATACGGCGTCAACGGCAGACCTTCCCTCAACCTCTTCGGCAAATCCGGATTCGCAATGAACCATCTACCCATCACAATCGCATCCGCCTCACCAGCCGCAACCTTCGGCTCCGCATTATCCCTATTGAAGTTCCCGGCAGCGAGGAACTTGATACCCGCCTTCGCCAAGATACGCTGAAATGGTACGAGTGAGTTGACGCCTGCTTTCGCGGTGATGCTCTCGTCGATGCTGGTCTTGGAGTATGCGGCAAGCGCTTCCATCTTGCCTGCCTCGTCGAGATTCTCGTCGAAGCGGGGCTCGATCATGTGGACGTATGAGACGCGGTTCTCGGCTGGGAGAGAGGCAATAGCATTACAGAGGTAGGCCCAGTGGGTGTTGGGGTCGGAGTCTTTGGTATCTTGGTAGTAGTTGTATGGGGAGAGCCGGATGCCGACTTTGGAGGCGCCGATGGCGCTTGTGACGGCGCGGATGACTTCGAGGGGAAAGCGGCAGCGGTTCTCGATGGAGCCGCCATAGGCGTCAGTGCGGAGGTTGACGTTGTCGTGGAGGAATTGCTCGAGGAGGTAGCCGTTTGCTCTGTGGGCTGTGTAAGTATCGGAACGTATCTGTGGCTTTGAAACGAAGCTTACCCATGGATCTCAACGCCATCGAAACCAGCTTCGACACATCTTTTGGCCGCCTCTGCAAAGTCTTTTGTGATCTCATGGATTTCAGAAATTTCTAGGGGCCTTGGAGGGTGGCTGGCATAGTCCGTCCCATCGACAGCCGGGCCAGTAATTGGGATGTTGGACGAGCTGACAGTTTGTTTCCCCTCAAGGAGAGCATCGGAGGACGCTCTTCCAACATGCCAGATCTGGCAGTAGATGAAACCGCCCTTAGCATGGACAGCATCTGTGACTCGTTTCCATCCTGCTAGCTGACCTTTTGTGAAGACGCCTGGAATCCCTGGATATCCTGAAGCCTGAGTTTGTCAGTATGTAATGTTACATGAAGGTTTTGAGACCTGGTAACTTACCAGTCTGGAAATATTGGTCGCTTCGGTGAGTTGGAGTCCGCCTTTGCTTGCTCTTTGGCCGTAGTATTCAACGGCTATGTCTCCTGGTGCCCATACTCCATCCGATTCTTTCACTCCTCGCATGCGTGTCAATGGAGCTTGAATAATCCTATGCTCAAGCTTCAAGGAACCAATTTCAATGGGGGTGAAGAGAGCTGTTCCGGCAAGAGGCTTGAGCCCTTCAGTGATCTTTGAAGGTGACATTGTGAATATTTTGGTTGTGGCTTTGTGAAAATGGCAAAATACGAATTTGACTTCAAGATAAAACAGAATCCAAGAGAAGTAGGAGGAAAGGGAGAAAGAAGAAGAGGAGAAAAAGTAGACAGAGCATTCACCAGAGCCGTCGCACTAGAATGACAGAATTGTTCCCCCACCATGCAGTTTGCCCCTCCATCTGGAAAGCGGTCAAGCAAAGCGTATCCATTGCCCGTCGCCTCTGCAGCGTTCGTATCATGATTATTTACAGTCAACATATCGAGGTTGTTGAAAGTGGTGGTAAAGATCCAGCAGTGGGGTGCATTAAATGGGGGTGGACCTCAATCCAGGGGTTGCTTATCTGCCCCAGTAGCGGGGTTCATCGCTAAAAGCTAGAGCAAGCGAAGCCTAGCTTCCCCTCCAGGGTGTGCAGGGCTACCTCTCAGGTCGCACGAGTTCTTCCTCGTCAAACCAAACATCCCACTTCTCTCTTGACCGGTTAGGGAGAGACATCCCGAGTGGCTCCTGCACAATACCAATCACATCCGATGTGATAGGCTGTCAGCTGGAAGTGGAATTCCTGAAAGGTGAATGGTAGTCTCACCTCAGGTCAGCTACAGGTAGTTCCCGAATCGATTTCATTTCTCGAATTGTCACATTTCCGTCTCACAGTCTGTCTATTCATCAGTATGGAGCTCTCTCCTGCGATTCAAAGTGTTTTCAAAGAAAGCTCGTTGGATTTCTTTCTCAACGGGACGAAGATATCGTTGAAGGACGCAAATCCGCAGTGGACACTACTCGATTTCATTCGTTCGCAACATGGCCTCAAAGGTACCAAATTGGGTTGTGGAGAGGGAGGATGCGGTGCTTGTACAGTTGTTCTTCAGGTTCTTGATAACAGTCCAGATCGAAAAGGTCGAATAAAGCATTTGGCAGTCAATGCATGCTTGTTTCCTTTAGTCGGAGGTACGTCTATCCCATCTTCGAATTGATCATCTACGGATTTTCTATAATTCAGTATGTGGAGAACCTGATATTGTGTAGTGGTGGGAAAGCATGTCATTACGGTAGAGGGAATTGGCAATCTGGACAACCCACATCCCCTCCAAGAACGTATGGCAAAACTCCATGGCTCGCAGTAAGTCAGGATCGGTCATCGAGGTGATATCGTACCTGACAAGAATCAACAGATGTGGATTCTGCACTCCTGGAATCGTGATGTCTCTGTACGCCCTCATCAGGAATTCGTACGACGCGAGTACCGATGTGTACCATCTCTCTGCCAGTGACATCGAACTAGAAGGCCACCTCGATGGAAATCTTTGCCGGTGCACGGGGTACAAGCCGATATTAGAAGCGGCAAAGACGTTCATAACTGAAGACTTAAAGGGAAAGATTGCATATTCCTGCAACGAGATCGAAATTTCTCCGAAGGATAGCACGAAAGAGGTGCCTTATCGATCGGAAAGCAATCTCGATGGGCCACTTCGGAGTAATGGTTCTTGTGGAAGGCCTGGAGGATGCTGCAGGGATCCACCGAAGACAGCCCAGGAGAACTCGTCGGGCGAAGAATCATCTGATAAAGCTTCGGATGAGTCCTCAGAGACAGCGAGCACATCCGAGAGCGCAATCAGTAGCCCAGATGAAAGCGAAACACCTGTAAATGGCACTTCGTATGGCAAGCCAATCAAGTCAAACGAAGTGAGATCAGGTTCTGGGACTGCTGTGGAAGGAACAAAAGTCACATCAAAACTAGATGCAACAGTTCCCGAGATCAAGTCCAGCATACCGCAATTCAACTTCAAATCTTACTCTCCCAATACAGAACTTATATTTCCTCCAGCGTTGAGGAAGCATGAGAAGACCCCGATCCTTTTTGGCAGCACGACCCATGTCTGGCTTCGGCCAACGACCTTGGAACAGCTCCTCCTTATCAAAGATGCATATCCTTCTGCGAAAATGGTTGGTGGATCCAGTGAAGTACAGGTCGAAGTCAAGTTCAAGAACTCGTCATTTCCAATCTCAGTTTACGTTTCCGATATCGAGCAACTGCGTGGTATTGCGATTGCCCAAGAGATCACCAAGATGGAAGAGCTTGTGATTGGGGCGAATACACCCTTAACGGAAGTCGAGAGTGTTTGCAAAAGATTATCTGTTGAATTGGGACATAGAGGTTCGGTATTGGAAGCTGCAAGGAAACAATTGAGATACTTTGCAGGGCGGCAGATTCGAAATGTGGCTTCACTTTCCGGTAACATTGCCACAGCATCCCCGATTTCCGATATGAATCCCGTGTTACTGGCTTGCGGGGCTACTTTGACAGCGCAAAGCGTTTCCAAAGGACAGTTCAAGCTGCCCATGTCCACCTTCTTCACGGGCTACCGAACGACCGCACTTCCTCCAGATGCTGTGATCACACATATCCATATACCACTTCCATCGCCAGGAACTAGAGAGCTCACAAAGGCTTACAAGCAAGCGAAGCGCAAGGACGATGATATTGCGATCGTCACAGCTGCCTTCAGAGTTCGTCTAGACGAAGACGGGGCAGTATCGGAGATTTCTTTGGCATATGGTGGAATGGCGCCCAAAACGATTGAAGCAAAAGAGACGATGAAGTTGATCCTTGGCAAGAAGTGGAATGTTCGAGCAACACTTGAAGGCTGTATGGCATCTCTAGCCCAAGAATTTGATCTCTCATTCGGAGTGCCAGGAGGAATGGCAACATACCGAAAGACCCTCGCTCTGTCCCTCTTCTTCAGATTCTGGCACGAGACAATCTCAGATTTCGGTTTGGGCCAGGTCGACTCTGATCTGGTTCAGGAGATCCACCGAGACATCTCAAGTGGTACCCGCGACAATTATAACCCACACGAGCAGCGCGTTGTGGGCAAGCAAGTCCCTCACTTATCATCTTTGAAGCAGAATACTGGAGAGGCGGAATACATCGATGACATGCCACCGCAGAACCGAGAGCTATTCGGAGCTCTGGTACTGTCGACTAGAGCACATGCCAGGCTAGTAGAGGTTGACTGGACGCCTGCTCTGGAGCCTGGACTTGCGCTTGGCTACGTCGACAAACACAGCATTCCGAAAGAGGCTAATGTTTGGGGATCTGTTGTTAAGGATGAACCCTTCTTTGCAGACGGAGAAGTCTTCTCACATGGGCAACCCATTGGTCTCGTCTACGCAGAGACTGCTCTTCAGGCACAAGCTGCAGCCCGAGCTGTGAAGATTGTTTACGAGGATTTGCCTACGATTCTCACGATCGATGAGGCAATTGAAGCAAACAGCTTCTTCAAGCACGGAAAGGTTCTGAAGAAAGGAGATGCACTTGAGGACAAGATGGATGGAATATGGTCAAAGTGCGATAAGGTCTTTGAGGGTGTCTCGAGAATGGGCGGCCAAGAGCACTTTTACTTGGAGACGAACGCTGCCATGGTTATTCCCAACAAGGAGGATCGATCTTTCGAAGTCTGGTCTTCTACTCAAAATACGTAAGTCTTTCAATACAAGCTTTGAGCCAATTTCCTGACATGTTTTGCCACAGTATGGAACCTCAGGAATTCGTCTCGCAAGTCACGGGCGTCCCTAGTAACAAAGTTAACGTGCGGGTGAAGCGTATGGGCGGTGCTTTTGGCGGTAAAGAATCTCGAAGTGTTCAACTTGCTGCTATTTTAGCAGTGGCAGCGAAGAAAGAGTGGAGACCTATGCGTTGCATGCTCAATCGAGACGAGGACATGATGACCTCTGGGCAGAGACATCCTGTTCAATGTCGCTGGAAAGTTGGTGTAAGTCTAGACGGAAAGCTGCTTGCTCTCGAAGCCGATGTCTACGACAACGGCGGGTATTCGCAAGATATGTCTGGCGCGGTCATGGATCGATGCTGTACACATTTGGAGAACTGCTACGAAATTCCTCATGTCCTGATCCGGGGGCATTGTTGCAAGACTCACACTCACAGTAACACTGCGTTTAGAGGTTTCGGTGGTCCTCAAGCAATGTTCATCGCTGAGAGTTACATGTCTGCTGTAGCGGAAGGACTCAACATTCCAATCGACGAGCTGCGCTTCAAGAATCTCTACAAAGTCGGAGAACACACACCGTTCTTACAAAAGATTGACGAGGATTGGCACATTCCGATGATGATGGAGCAGGTGAGAAAAGAGGTTGACTATGACAATCGCCGAGCTGCAATCGAGAAATTCAACTCGGAGCATAAATGGAGAAAGAGGGGCATATCCATGATCCCAACCAAGTTCGGATTGAGCTTTGCCACGGCACTACATCTCAACCAAGCCACAGCAAGCGTTAAAATCTTCGCTGACGGAAGCATTCTTTTGCATCATGGAGGCACTGAAATGGGTCAAGGACTTTACACAAAGATGTGCCAAGTCGCTGCCCAAGAACTCAATGTTCCTCTTGATTCCATCTTTACCCAAGATACAACAACTTATCAAAGCGCCAACGCCTCTCCGACCGCAGCCTCATCTGGCAGTGATCTAAATGGTATGGCCATTAAAGACGCTTGCGACCAACTGAATGAGCGTCTGAAGCCTTTCCGAGAGAAATATGGCATAGACGCACCTATGAAGACACTCGCCCACGCAGCATATCTCGAACGGGTGAGCTTGGTCGCCAGTGGGTTCTGGAAAATGCCTAGAATTGGATACGTCTGGGGAAACTACGACATGAAGACAGTCAAGCCCATGTATTATTACTTCACACAAGTGAGCTCTCCCACTTTGCCCTCCCATGTCACACGATCAGGACAGCACTAACACAAACCAGGGTGTAGCAGTCTCTGAAGTCGAGCTTGACGTCCTGACCGGCTCCCACACCGTCCTCCGCACTGACATCAAAATGGACATCGGCCGCTCCATCAACCCCGCCATCGACTACGGCCAAATCGAAGGCGCCTTCATCCAAGGTCTGGGCCTCTTCACCATGGAAGAATCCCTCTGGACCCAGTCCGGGCAACTCTTCACGCGCGGGCCCGGCACCTACAAGATCCCTGGCTTCTCTGATATCCCACAGCAATTCAACGTTAATTTCCTGCAAGGTGTGGACTGGAGCTCGCTCAGGAGTATACAGAGCAGTAAGGGCGTGGGGGAGCCGCCGCTTTTCCTTGGAGCGACGGTATTGTTTGCGTTGAGAGAGGCGGTGAGAAGTGCGAGGAAGGATAATGGGTTGGGTGAGGAGCCGCTTGTGATGGATAGTCCGGCGACGGCGGAGAGGTTGAGGTTGCTTGTTGGCGACGAGATTCTAAAGAGGGGTACGGTAGTGCCGAAGGATGGGGAGAGGAATTTCTTTGTTAGTGTTGCGTAGTTGAGGGGAGCAGTTATATACTTTTGCTGGCACAATGCGATGAAATTACATGACTTTCATTTGATGCTGATAGTGGGCGTGAACGATTACTTGTGATTGTGGTCGAAGAACCCAGCGACATCTATCAGAATATGAATATCTGAAGGTCTCAAAGAGCAATTCGCTCAACTTCCAGCTAAAAATAGAAAATGAACGGACTTGTTGACATAGTCTTCGAGGCCTCGTGCAAAGAACTCGCACCGATCCAGGACAGACTGGAAATACCTGCTCATTACTATTAAGCGAAGGATATGGGAAACAAAGACAAGAGGCCCAAATGGGGACCAGTAAAGTATAACATACCGATGAGATCCTCATGGAGACGATGATCTGAACATAATCTAGATCCTGGAGGAGTGATAAAAATGGAAGAAACAACATATCGAATGTTGTTGCAGGACTTGGTCTATGCCGTCGAAGTAAGTTCTGCCATAAGTATCCCGATTTTGAGGCACATTTACTGATGCTAGGTACATAGGCACATGGGATTCGGCCTAGTGCATGATGACTGAGGGCTTTGCAACTCTGATGCCAAGCAAGAAGGTGAAGCAGGTGAGAAAGCTGTTTGAAGTGACGCTTCTGCCTCATCTACCCCAGTAAACCCAAGTAAGTCAACTTTGAAGCTATTTCACACTCTGACAATCCAAGTACCTAACCCTCTCTTAATCCAGGCACCTTATCCTCACTTCCCTTCGAGTTCAAACCAAGCCCCGGAAGTGGCACCAGAGCATTCGCCCTCCACGACATCAAGCTTGGCTCCGAAATCCTAATCGAAGACCCCTCATGCAAGGCACCGACCGTCCCCTCTTCAACGAAGCCATCTTCGCAACCTGCTTCCCCTACACCCAGTATCAAATCACGTCTCTCCACAGCAACCCCTGCACTTGCCCCTCCAGTTCCTCCACGCCCTGCACCGAAACTCGACTCATGAAGATCTGGGATGCCAACAGTTTCGAGTCCGAGTCGAACTCAGAGTCGAACACCTCATACAGCTACAACCTTGCTTGCCGCTTCAACCATGAATGTATCCCGAATCTTGCGCGGGGATTTGTGGGGAATTGTACTATTGTGTTTCGTGCCGCGAGAGATATTCGAAGGGGGGAAGAGCTCACGATCAGTTATTACCCAAGGAAAATGACGGCCGATGAGAGACGCGAACATTTGGAGTATGTCTATGGTTTTGTGTGCGGATTTCGGCTTTGTGAGAGTCAGAAAGCTGTTACGAGGTCCGATGTTGACAAGATGTATATCGATCGTGACAAGATCAACTTCTCCCGGCCTTATTGCGACAGAATCGAGCAGCAGCGGGGAGTTCTTTTGATGGTGGAGGACTGGTATACAAGCATGTTGAAGAATTTCTTCTTTCTAAAAGAGGAGTTTAGGAAGTCGTTGACAGAGAAAAGGCTTTTCTCGCGTATACTTGGTGATGGCGGGGTTCGAGAACAGCTTGTGAAGTATTTCGTGGAGAAGATGGGCAGGCTTTTGAGGGCAAACAATGATTTCGGGATAGTAGCAAGATGATTACTTATCTTCAAATCACCATTCATGTTGTTTGATGGCGTTGTATCAATGTAGAGTACTCGTTTCCCTCCGCCATCCAGCATGGTTGCCACCTTAGCCCACTCCAAAGCCTTTTAAAAGACATATGCCTCCATGTTACACCCGTACTCAACTATTTTAGAATTTTTGGTATTGCAGTCTATCTAAATCATGGTGCATGCATTGCATCTGCCTCTTGTCGCTGGGTGTCAGAATTCCCCACTAGTTTTCTGTTTACTTTTGGCACCGTCTCGGTTAATCTCCAGAAATTTCATGTCCTTTTTGTTGTGTGTATATCTCGAATTATGGTCTCGAACATCCTTGAGGGGACCTGGTGCGATCGGTACTTTGAGTTAACAATAAAAAAAGAAATAATCAAATCGAAAATTGACCATCACTTTACCGAATCGTGGAAATCATGTCTTGATGATGAAGCTGGATGGTTGGCCGTATACGCCCCTCTTGACCGGAGAAAGGTTACGCGATACGAGTTACATGTGCATAGATCTTCCGACACTTGGGTGAGAAGATCTTGCTCATAAGGCGATCCATTTAAGCTCCTGTCGTGAGGTGGTTGCACAAGATATACACAACTGGGTTTCTCATATTTTACCTCATCCGAGAGTTCTTGCCAATCTCAGCATTAGAAATTTAGTCACCTACGTATGGATTTTAACGATAGATAATTGATTGATAAGTATCGTTTGGCTTATCGCTAGACTTCCGTTAAGATTTCAATTGTTGTACCAACAGACAAATATGGAAGACCTGTCCAAGGCAGAGAGGTATATATACTTGTGAGCTCCACATCCTAGTCTGCGATTTCCAACCAGCAAATCAATCTTCATCGAATGGTGGAAGACAGCCTGGTTAATTCAAAGCTACTGTTTCCAGAGGCCAAAGTGATCCCAGAGATCAAGATTCTGCATCACCCAAGAATGACAAATGTGTTGTCACTCATCTGACATTTCAGCGACACACATGAGTAATATCGAGACTTCGGAAAAGTATTCGAGCGATAGCAAGTTTTCAGATGATAACAAAGAGACTTTTTCTTCGCAGAATTGTTACACTATGAATCCTGTCATGGTTTACAAGAACATCAACACAACGAATTCGACATTTCTAGAGTTCGATAGAAACCTTCCAATATGGTGAACTCCAAACCCATGATCCCAGCACCACACCTCTCTCAAACGAATACACCAGCTGCATACCCAGATCGCAACTCCTGATCAGTAAGGGACCTGGCAGAGCGAAACTCGAGAGATAGTAATCAGAATCTACGATATACTTTTCCCTTACAATTTTCAAGTATGGATGCCAAAAGCAAAGGACAAGAAACAGCTTTTGTTTTCCAACTGTACCCATCGAACCGAAGGCTACAAACCGCATCCGAGCTCTCTGGCTACTGTGGCCGTTAATGCCAGAATACTATCAGTGACCCCACCACCGTTAAGTCCTTCCTTATCATCATCACCACCGCCACTGACTTTCCAGCATCGCCTTGACATTGCTCAATGACCTTCGAGCATTGAGTCTGCATTGATGAGAAGGACTTGAATAGGAAAATCCAATGACGGTGCAAGTAGACTGTAATCGAAGAAGAAAGATTTCGCCGAGCCAGCTGGTAGCTGGGCATCATGGTCCATCAACGGCCGATTCAGACGTTTGTTGAAAGGCTTGATCTTCAACGTGGAACCACGATAGTCTGAAATATATACTTGTGTTGTAAATTGTAAAGATAGGTTTGCGAATCTGGGTAAGGGTTTGCATCTCGGTGGTGAGAGGACAACAGAGGCAGGATTTTCCTTCATGACTTTACGGACCAGATGAAGGCCTAGAACTGCACGCACACTACACTACACTCAATCCAGGTCACGAGAATGAGACACGAGGATCAAGGGTGGTCAGTAATGCAGTTGTGGATCATCATATCTAGTATCTAGCCTTTTCCGTATCTCCGATATTCTCATGCACGAACTCATCTCTGTTTCATGCTCCCCGCTATGCACACCCATCACTCCAGTCTAATCACCACACCCTGCACTCCCCTTCCCAAGAAACTTCTCTATATCCTTAACCTCCTTCCTCCCGCCACTCTCAATCTTGATCACCTCCCCAATCAAATCATGGTTGATCTTCTCACCCACCACACTATCCCCCTTATACTCCTCGTGTCCCCTCACAAACTCCCTAATCCACTTCGCAGCCGTCCAGAGCGTACCATCCGCACGCCGTCGAATCAAGTTCAGATACGCAGCTAATTCGCATCGAGTCTCGACGTCGACGTTCATGCTGTCGAGATAGCTCTCCACAAGTGGGATCAGACCAGGGAAATTGTTATCCGAGTCTGCCTTGCTGCCGTTCATGATCTCATCGATACTCATGAGTGCGTACTCATCCTCTACCGGACCCGTAGGCGTAGGCGGGCGACTGATCGTCGGAGTATTAGTCCCAGATCTGGAGCCACCGTTCTGGGAATACGGTCTTGGGAATCGTGTAGGGAAGGGATTTTTGCGGAAGTAGAATTTGTCATTTAGGACGGCGTCACGGTTGTGTGCTGTTTGCATGTTCTCGTCTGTTTTTGGGATAGGGATGTAGAAGTTGAGGTCGAAGCTGAGGATGGCGCGGGTGATGAGGACAATGAAGACGGAGAAGGCGGCGTTTTCGAAGTCGGTTATTTGGATCTCCATGGGGCGGAACTCGACACGCCAGCCGATGTCATTGTTCGGTGGTGGGGGCTTGAAGCGGATGTGTTGCCAATTTGTGGATTGTAAATTCTCGAAGTGGTCGGTTTTGGTGAGGTCGAGCTCTTGGAGGTCTTCGGCGAAGATCACAATGGGATCGCGGATGAAGAGATGAGCGAAATGCGAGGCGAGCACGGAGTCCATGCCGCCATCCATGAGTTGTTGTTTGACGTCTGGATCAGTGACGAGTGCAGGATCGAGATACTCCTTTCTTAAGCGAGGATCATCTGATATGTAGGTTGAATTCGAAGCGTACCGAGATTTCGGTATGCGCCATCGATTGTCCTTCAGAGGCTAATAGTTGTTAGCTTCGTATCCCAAATGGCCGGAGCCGCGTACCTTCTCTCCCATCTCCTCAGGTGTTCGATCATCAACAGCAGCGCTGATCTGGTTCCACCGGACGTCTGTATCCGCAAGGAAACCTTTATAGATTGGAGTTGCCGCCGTCAAAGCCAAGAGAATGGGACCCAGCGGGCTCAACTGATCATACATCTTTCGTCCTTCGGTGATATTCTTCGCTTGAAACGTGATCTGTAAACAGCAACTTCCCATTCCAAAAGCCATGGCATCCATGTGAATAAAATTGTCTGGCGAAGCCCCATTACGAACATCGTCATCCTCTGGCCAGTTGTGCAGGTCATAGTTGACCGTAGGGTCTTTCCAAGGCCAAGGAGTGTTTTCATCCTTGAACACAGGGACGTTCACTTGAACCTTTCGGCCTCGTCGTGACCGTATATTTGCGGCCAGAGTAGGGAATCGAATATGAGGATTTGCAATTTCGTCAGGTACGAACTGTGACCGTAGCTTGCAACCAGATGGGGGATAATACGGTGTTGTAAATGTGCCTGGACTTCCAAGCCGTGGATATGTCGTCAATGTGATGGGATATTCTTCTGGATGCATATGTTCCTTTGCAATCTTTCGCCTGGTCCCATCAGAGCAATCCAGCATGTGTGGACATCACCCTTACCTTAGTCTCATGTTTGGCTCCACATCCAATAAATCCTTGAAGCCAATGCCCCATGGTTTTCCAGGCGTAGCCTCCAGCATGAATCGGCCAAATTCAGGATGAAAGATCGGCAGAGTGCTTGCCCTATGGATGTCAGAAAGTGCTTCACACAAGGAGATATACACGAATACCTGTCTACGTCCTGTAAATCTGGCACACATCCGCCTTCAGTACATAGTTCCTCGTCCTGCGCAAGCGCAGTTAAAATATCCGCCTGCCTCAAAGACAGTGTAACCTGAGGATCTTTATCCTTATATGTTACCACCAGATATTCGACCTGCAAATCCGTTAGCACCTCCTTGTGTCCAATATTCACGCAGAACGAACCTCGTCACCCCATAATAGAGCATCTTTCTCCTTTCCCTTCGCTCTATTCCATATGGCTAGCAATTGCTACCCAAATATCCCCATCAGTATATGCCCTTCCAGATATCTGGATCCTCGTACCTTGATCCCCCATTCCCGGACATGGTTTGCATTGTTCTTAGCCTCTGGCCAATCGAGCGGAGTTCCTAGAGCTCTGCGAGAAATGGAAGATCAGCACTTCCCCATGTAATGCCCATTTGCATACCATTCTCTCTCTGTGGTAAAAACTCACAGAAGCCCCATTTTGCCCTTTTGCTTTGGGTCTGTATATCTCGCCTGGCGTGCGCCTTGATTCGTGGAGCTGTCGTGCTCGTGAGGAGTATTCGTCTTCGAATCGTGTCCGCAGGTTCCACCGAGGCTGAGGAAGGCTGTCGTAATCAGTACCTCAAGTCGTCTGGCCCCTCGCCCTTCGTTACTTTTTCTCCAAAAATAATGAATCTGCGACTGCGATTCAACTGCGTCCCCTCAATCAATACTGCGCTGCTCCGGCAATAATTCACCTCTCCAAGACAAACTGCTGGGTAGAGCTGCGATGCCCTTCGTAATCAATCCTCCAACAGACCCCCACTCTGCCAGACTCTTCCACAGCCTCGCGCGGGCGCCCACTCAAAGACCGTGTCTCAAGCACGCAATATGCACATATCCCAACTCGGTCTTCCTGTGTGTATCTTCGCGCTTTCACCCCACGATATCTTCTCTTCGTTTCCTCAAAAGTTTCAATTGATGGCAGGTCTGCAATTGGGATTAAAGTCGAGAGGGAGAAGATGAAGGGCAAGGGGATATTTCGGAAGAAGCTGGATCGGAGTTGAAGTGGGGTGGAATTTTTATCTGCTGACAAAAGCTTCAGGGCCGACAGTGAAGTGAAGGGCGCGCTGAGATGCGGCTTGGTGGGGTCTTCGGTAACGTCATGGGGAATTTTCGGCTATGGAGGGGTTTGGGTTCGGGTGCCTGACGTTGACTTCTCGCTTCTGCTGAGTGGACCGAGTCAGGGGAAAGGGAAGGAAGGGGGTTAAGCTTATTTTGGATGATCAACACCAGACGACAAAAGAAACTATATCTCGCATTCAGATGAATATTCATGGGGAAACTCCTTACGATGAGTCGCAATGGGCTTTTCAGATTTCTAGCCTGGCAGAAGTTGAGTTGAGAATCCCTTGTTATTCTTCTGTTCGCATTGAGACGCCTCTTCTTCACTTGGTGGGCATTAACAAGGCCATCTATACCTGCGCGCTACGATGATTCAAAAGAAGAGACCCAAAGATGCTTCATATTCCCATCCACCAGGTAGTTAAGCTCATCCAGGTTCTTCGAATCCTCTCCTCCTTCCAGCTTCGTCCCACTACACGTTGCCTAGAAACTTGCTTACATATTCACACTATCCACAATTCCCTTCGATACCCTCCTCCCTCTTCCAAGTACTCACAGTCGCACAAGCTAACACTCGACCCAGCAGAGCCCAGTCACGACAACCACCCTCGCATCGGTACCACAGCCAGGAAGTTGGGAGGCAATGCGTCCTCCAACCATGCATCATGCAGCCAACCAAGCGTGTGGCCGTGTTGGTACACCCTACGGCCCCAGCATCAACACCAAACAAGGCGACCCGAAGCGGCATCGTACAGCATACATCGTACAGTCTACGGGAACAGCCAAACTGCATGGCGTGAAGTGCATGATCGACTTTGTGCTTCATGAGCAGCAAGCTCTCAATTACAAGACCTCGCGCTGGCCACTCATCTTCGATACCTAGTCCACAACGAAATTCGTGGTCAGGATGGGTATTTGTGGATTAGACTGTGAATATACAGATGCGACCGCTTTGGTAAGACGCTTTCCGACGCATGTGCAAATATATCTGTGATGTGACGTCCTACAGCCTCATGTGCAGATATGCTGTTGGGTCATGAGATTGCTGATTGATGGACAACAAGGCAGAGGATTGGAACACCATTGCGCAGAGAGTCGTTCATCGGTTTACGAAACGCTTAAGGAGCTTGGATTGATAAGTGTTGTCGAAGTCATGTCTTGTGCGTCGCACTGCTTCCGCTGATTGACTCTTGGGTCGGATGACCTCCTCATTTACACCAGGTAGCAAGATTTTCTTTACTTCTGTCTTCTTTTCATTCAGCTTTACTTTCCACCTCGAACAAGCCACCATCAATACGAAAGAGGTGCTACCGAGAAGCCTGCTTCTGAAGACTCATTCTTCTAACCCATCATCTGCTCGCGTCCGAAAAACGGCTCTAGTCATCCGCCTAGCACCCAAGAAAGCTGTACAACCTCATTCTCATGTTGTGCAATCGTTGGTGTCCAAGCTCCAGTACATCGGGAACACACACATGAGTGGGCCATCTCCCTACTCCTAGCATGCGCAGCCCTGAACTCCCATCCACGAGGGAAAGGAACGGGTGTGGGTCGATCGGGAGCGGGAATCCAATGAGATCGAGATCGGGTGTGTTGGTTCGTGTAATATGAGATGTGACAGAATTTGGTTCAATCAGAGGCGGTTGGACCCCTCAATGATGATTTAGGTGTGCAAGATGCGTGGAAATGAGACCTGGAGTTCTTCAAGCAGGATCGATATGCTGGGCTGTTGGCCTTGGTGTGGGAGTACGGAGAATTATCGTAGATGCGGGCGGGTAGATTGAGTTATGGATGTGGAATCAAGGGAGGTGGATATTGCCACCACTGGATTTCCTTGAAGTGGCTTATTCCATAGGAGAAGATTGGAAGTGGAGTACGAGGGTTCCAGGGTTGATGTACTACAATGCCATGCAATTACGATCGAGTTCGCGAGAACTACTCAGTGTGGTATGATGTAACGGTAACGGGACTGGTAAGCTCGTGCTAGAAACTTGTTTTTTGTTCTCTTGCTGAAGTCTGACATGATAACCGACGACATATATGACTAGTCCGTCACTTGACGATAATCGATGGCGGAATCACATATTCGATCCGTTCCGTTCAAGCCTTATTTGTCCCCAAATAGGTCAAGACATCCGGAATTTTGACCTAAACATCGAAAAGTGTTAGAGCTCCATATCTCGAGCCCTTCTTAGTCTTGAACTCTTCAACTAAAACGTGGCTTTCAGAGCGAGATGCTTCTCAATCCAATCATCGGACGTTGAATACGGGAATATAAACATCCACGCCTTCGAACCAAAAGCACCCACACACCCAAAAAATCAGACAGGTCACATTCCGCAATCTAGATCAGATCCCACCTGTCCCCCTCCATCTAAGACATAGCCACATGTTCGCACGTACCGTAACGTGGGATCTGTCATCTCTCATTCCTTGAAAACCTCTCGTCGAGTTATCAAGGAAGGAAGGAAGTAGCGAGACATCGTGGAAGAATTCTTCACCCATAACCCGACTCTAACGACTTGTCTTAGACTCATTACATTCTTCCTCAGTATATTGCCAGCGAAACGCATACATTCCCTTCCCCACTGTCTCTCCTTCAAAAACAAGACGAGACGGGAGGAGACGAGACAAGAAAAAAAATGAAGAGTCCTTCCTACGCGTGGCTTTCATGACATCGGCAGTCTATACACTAGCGCGATTTATCAGCAACCATACAATACGGCTTGCTCAGAAAAGGTAACATGAGGCAAGACACCAGCGGCACCTTGTCTCAACACACATCTTGTCCCGGGACGAGACATAACGGCTCTCCACATGCCTCGTCGTTCCTTAGCCCCACGGACCAAGAGCCTCAATGTTGCCACTGGTCCGCTATACATATCTGCACTTCAGAGTTCAAGACGCTCAAATTTTGAGTTTTGAATCTAATGACTCTACCTTTCCGCCTGTGTATGACATCGAGTCAAGCCTCAGCAGGATTTGGATTCCTTCATGATTCACATTGTCACTTACTTTCTCTTGACCCGGTAACTGGTAAGCGTTGAATCTTCTAAAAGTCGGGGGCGACCATTCTTGCTTTGTAGCCTGAAATCAAACTTTCTAAGCGATTAGGGCACAAGAATGCCTCTATACACAATATGGCAATGAACTAGCTTAGGAAAACAACACTCAAAAGCAAAAATACATTCCCAATCCTCACTTTTTGACCCGGTCTATGGGATTCAGAATGCAGAAGCATGCCCCCACCCATCCGTTTTCCTACCCTCACTGTGTGATATTTTGTTCTCACTTGCAACGTGATGGGATGCGATGCAATCATTCACTCCCTCATTCACTCTTAGCTTACTAGTTCTTAGCGGACATGCTTCCTTTGTCAATCAAGCCCCCCTCAATCAACCTCTCCATCCTTTCCTTCATCCACAAAATAAGCATAAAAACAAACAAAGAAGCTAAGGTACCAGCAGGCAAGGAACACCCCCTCCTTACCTATGTCGAGGAAAAAGAAAGAAACTAAATCATCCAACTCCCAGTCCCCAGTCCCCAGCCCCCAGCCCCTAACCCCAATCCCGAAACCCCCCTCCACCCCTTCCATCATTCATTCCAGGATCTCCCCAGCGGCACCCGCGCCTCCATCGGCTAGATCGCAGATCCTCAAATCTCAAATCTCAAATTCCATCTCAGATTATCAATCGCCAACCGCTAATCGCGGCAAATTCCTCCAAAAAGCAAAGAAAAGAAAAGGAAACAATACTAATAATGCATTACTACGCCATGCAGGTAAGCAGGGCAGGCACGGCCAATACCCCAACTGCCGGTAGCATGCTAGAGACCCCTCACTTCCTTTCCATTTTTCCTTCTGTCCAGCATATTGAACCCTCATGTTTGATTGGCAAGTTTTACTCTTCGAGGTGACGTCGTGGTTTGTAAGGAAGAAAGAAAACACAAGGAAGGTACTGTAACCGAGAAATGTCATCAACCCCTTACTTCAAATGTATGCAAGCAACATGAACCCCGCTCGCCATCCGTCTTCGCACCTCCTCTTCTCCCTTTCCAACTCGCTTAACATCAATACAACGAGCAATAGCGGGGTAATACACTCCAAGCAATGCAATGTAAAATAAACCCCTCACTTGCAACACAAACTCTGTATTCCCTCTCCGTCTCAAGAAGCGAGAATTGTCCAACGTCGCCATACCATACTCCACTCATTCACTTACCAAGAAATGCAGTGTCTCCACTTCCCACTTGCTTATCCCTCTGTCTGACTTGGTTAAGTACGGTATCTGCGCAGCGGGAAAGTAAGGGAAGCGAGAATAGAAAAGGAAAGGAAAGGAAAGGCAAGAAGAAGCGGGAGGTGGAATAATCTCTGCATGTGTCAACCACTCTCATCCACCTCCTCCCTCCCATTGTTGAACCGCAAATACTCTCTCTACCAGCCCAAGAGTTTGGCACCCACGTACAGTACAGTACCGTACAGCATCGGCGTTACCAAATCCATACAGTACATTACACACTCATCTGCCTCACAAAGCCCACTGACGCAGCTGACTTACACTTATCCCGTCCAAATTCCACACAAACGGTAGGCAAGCCTCAACTCAAGCTCAAGCCTCAACCGCAGACATCGTACGATACCTGCATCCACCAGATGCACTCCCAAGGGACCCACCCCACTACAGAATTCTCCCTCCTTCGCCCTCCTCCTCTCGTTCCAATGCCCATTATCTCGCTCCCTCCACATCGTACCGCAGACGGAACGGCTACACGTCGAATCGCTCCCATTGTGACATATTGCCCTTCCATCAATCGATCAGTCAGTGCAGTGTATCGGGTCTGGGTCAGCTGGCATACAATCCCAAACCCAAGCCCGAACCTAATCCCAAGAAACGGTCATCGTCGTGTAACCCTCCCCTCCCCTCCCCTCAATCCACCCTTCTATCCACTCTTTGCGTACCTGTCCCAACAAGTAGTAGATATCAAGACAAGACAAGGCGCTACAAGACAAGATCTTGGCGATAAGCGAAAGCGAAAAGCAACAATATAGAATCGTAGGTATTGTTGACATACAACATACATATCCAGGCGCGTACTCGTACTAAAAAAAATTGAAAAATGGGAGAGGGAGGTGGGGGGAGGGGGGGGGAAGAAAAGTACCTACTTACCTACCCTACCAAGAGAGAGATTCTGAGATAGGTGGATATATTGTAAATAAGTAGTCTTCAGTTGGAAAAAGGAAAACCGTAGTAAACGTGGAAAGAGTAGAGACAAGAAAAGAGAAGCTAATTTGTGAAATTTTTTGAATTTTTGATTTTAATGGGGCTTTGTATTCTGTGGCTCTGACTTTGCTCTACGTCTCAATAATCAACGGGTATAATTATCATCTCATCTCTCCCTCCAGATCTCCCTTCCACTCTGAAGCCCAAAGGCTCTGCTCTGCTCTCAAATCTCGTAATTTCTGAGACGCAACATTCCCCAAATCCTCAAAAACGACTCATTCGATGCGAGTATTTCTCCTGCTGAGGTCCCCTTCGATTTCTCTGATATATCCTCTCCTCCTCCACAGCACCACCAACCATCCACCAAAGCCAGAGCCAATTTCAAAACACAAAGCCATCTCTTCCTGCTTCCCAGCCCATCTATGAACGACCCCCAGCCCCTCACCTCTTTTCAGATCTCCATAGGTATAACTCCAAACATGCAAACCAACATCCGTCCTGAAACCCGTCCCCCATCCCCCAGTGGTTCTTCTCTGCTCTTTCGAAAAGCCAAAGCCAAGGCCAAAGCCAAGGCCAAAGCCAAAGCCAAACCTCAAGTCCGGTCCCGATCCGTACCCACTCGAAAACCCGAGAGAAAAAAAATAAAGAGTAGAAACCGAATCCCAGGAGCCAGACCCCGTATATCTGTATCTGTCTGATCCCAGTCCCAGTCCCAGTTCCGTTCTGTGCCATCCGATTCCGATTCCCAAAACCAAGTCTCCATTCCAGTCCGTTCCGTTGCAAATCCAGTCCGTTTCAAAACGCCAGCCCAGGCCCAAATGCACAAAACAAGTATGCATCCCATTCCATGCATGCCAAAATGCCGCTAATCGTATGCTCGCGACCCCCTGATAGAGGTATGTATGTGGGGAGATTCCGAATTCAAAGTCGAATCCGGACACAATCAAAAGTGATTGGAAACAAAAAATTATATAGCCGCCGCAACCGCAGTCGAAAGAAAAAGTTGTTTTTACACCCTGATAGGCGAAGGCCTGTCTGTCTCTCGTCCTCTCTTAATTCTCTTCTCCATGTGCCAAGCCAGGCAATTCCAAGCGCTCGAACTGTCGTTATCTTCGCTTCACATCTCCTCTGCTGATATGTGCGCCGCCATCTCCGAAAGTTCCCATGATAGGGACGGTAGTGGCGGCTGGGTATATTTTGTACAAATTGCTCTTTCCATTTTCGTCTCTTCAACGGAACCTCACATCGGCCTGGGCGAGAGTCCATCCTTGCTCATCGGAATTAGATTACTGCCATTCGAGCCTTGCGAGTTCTTCATGGTGTTTTTCCTCGTCAGTTTTGCGTAGTGCAGACCACAGGCATTGCATAGCGTTCTGGCACCATCTGGGCCTCGTCTCCATTCTGGAGTTTCCGCTCGGTTACAGCTATGACAGCGGCCTGGAGGTGCGGCTCTCTGTTGATGTTTTGTTAGTGATGTTTCTCCAATGGCTGTTTTCTTGGGACGAGAAAATATGGTTCGGACCTACCCCTCGACGCTTCTTGCTTTCTGGCCCGTAACCACCATGACCCTTCATCTCATCGTACATGCCATCGTCATCATATTCCCCGGGACCTCGACCGCCTTGCTCACGCATGCGTTGATGGGCGGTATGTTGAGCTTGTTCGTAGATCATGGCCTTCATCTCTTGGAGATAGTTGGTGATGGACTCATTGTGACGGATCATCTCATCCACTGACTCCAGAGTTGGCATTCGATCTGGGATGATGTTGACGGATTGCTGCTGTTCTTGGGCAATGGCATTATAGTGAGCTGACCAGTTTTGGATTGTCCCACTAGTCTTGTTGATCTATGAAATGTTAGTTTTGTGTTCGTTCCAGTGCAAAGCCACACATACCTGAGCCAAACTGTTCTCAAAATCATACACCTCCAAATGTCTCTTCAAGCCTTCTCTGAACACCTCAGTCTTTTCCTGTGGCGGCCATTCTTTCATCTCACGTGGATTTTGAGGTGCATAACGTGGCTGGGTGAATACTTGCTGGGGTCCTGCTGGTTGCATAGGACTAGGCCCGGGTCCATAATTGTAAGGTTGTGGCGGAGGAGGTGGATGTTGATATCCAGTCGGGGCTCGTTCTTGAGTTCTGGGGTCTTGTTCGTACCTTGGCTGTTCATACCGCGGAGCATATGGATTATGTGGAGCCGGGGGAGCTGTCAAAGAGGGATGTCTTGGTGTTTCCGAGAAAGGATTTGGACCTTGTTCAGGGCGGGAGAATGGAATTGATTGTGGATGCACCGGTTGAGGTGGAGAAGGCTGCCTTGATTGTAGAGGAGCTTGTGAAGAATATTGAGAATGTTCTGGCGGGGGAAATGATCGAGGTATTTGTGGCCCTTGCTGCTGCTGTGGATATTGCTGTGACGGAGGGACCGCAGAAACTGGGGAGGTATATTGACTTGGTTTCGGTCCATTTAATGCTTCGTGTATAGATGGTAGAGATTGTCTCTGTGCTTGTGAAGTCTGTATGGGAGGTGGGGGTTCCGTCTTATTGTCTGAAGTCCGTCGGGATTCTGGAGGAGAAATCAAGCCTGAAAGAGAAGGACCTGGTCCACCCCATGTATACGGAGGGGGAGGCTGTGAATACATCGACGAAGCAGAACTGACTACCGCAGTTGCAGCCATTGTGGAGGATGTAGAGTAGGGGCGGTCGTTGTTGACGTATTCGACTTTCTCGCGATTGATGATCGAGTGTATGGCACTGTAAATAAAATGTCAGACCTGGCGCATGTCTCCAATAATAGTGGGGGCAGAAGGGCAGACTCACCTTTGTCTGGTACTTCCGTCCAATTTCTCCATTACAAGATCTGAAGGCGGAAAAGAATCCTCAGATGAGAGGTTCGGGAAACGTGCGTGTGCGGCAGATAATATCGTGCTGCTGCCGTTCCCGATGCGTGTTCCCGTTACACCAATTCACCCAAACATCTGCAACTGGCCCCTCAGCTCGAGTATCGAAGTGTGTCTCCTTGATCGTGCAAGGTGTGGTGTTAGCTGGTGGTAGTGGTTTCGGACTGGAATGTGCAGCGGTTATGAATTTCTGGACTGGGCAGCTGGACCGGTTGAGGCGTCACGGAGCAGATGAGACTTGAGGAATCGAGAATATCCGATCGTCAAGTCAACCAGGGTAAAAGTAGGTTGTGCCCGCGGGATGGATGCTGGTGGTTGGTCTCGTTTCTGAAAATCCGAGACACAATCCCTTAAAATAAGATAGAACCGTGGCGTCACAGCTCTTCTTCTTCGTATGCTACTACTGCGCGCCAGTATTGGATGGGTTGAATGGGATTGAGATCAGATGCGATCCAGATATGGGGGGCGTTCGATCCGCTAAAGGTACTTCCCGCGGTCACCTATGCACGGGAGCCCGGAGGAGATCTTGGATTCGATTCGGGGTAATCTCGAGGCTCGAGGATGTCTCAGGATATTGGGCGCTGGCGATGTCTTAGAAATGTGATGGCAATGCAGCGTCGCTGCTGCAGAAGATGGAGCGAAGGAGATGAAAGGGAGTGAGTGGAGTGGCGACGAATGTTGTAAGTTGCTTGGGTAGTTTAGGTTGAGACTTTTCGGGAAGAGTACTAGCTGCAATTCTAGCTGCGAGGTGAGGGAAGGAAGGGTCCAATGGATGCAGCGAAGGATACGGACGGGTATCTCGATGCAGGCTGGGCTGGCCCGTGAGTTGATGTCTCTGTTGGTATTGGTAGTGGTGGTGGTGTTGTTGATTCAGCGATGAGAATGATAAATTGGACAAGTCTGTAAACGTGTGAACGAGACAATGTGCGCACGCAGTCCCTGGAAAAAGGCGCCTCTGATGTAGGTAGGGTCTTGGTTTTGGTCTTCCCGTCTGTTCCTTCGCTTCGATTGCCTTTCCTCAATTTTCTTGCCTTATCTGGATCTGGATCTGGGGAAGAAGCCGGCCGAGGAGGGTGAGCAAAACAAGGAAAGGAGGCGGCAGTGTAGAGTTTTGGCGGTCGAGACAAGGCGAGATCGAGATATCTGTTGATGATTGCCCGAGTCTGTGACAGGTGCGGATCGCAGAACCCGGTGATAGTTTGGAGTTAGTGTTGACTTGACGCAGTGGTTTTGATAGTTTGACGATGGGAAGAAGGCCACGAGCAATGGGTTGTGCCAGCCGTCGAATCCGTCGATATCTATGATGGATGGTTCGCACGAGCTGCTGGACGGGCTGACGGGGAAGGGCAGGGAGCAGGGAGTAGGGGGCCCAGCAAGCAGCAGGGTAGCAGGGCAGCAAGGTTTGGAGTGGATGCTAGGCCGATGGACGGACTGAACTTTACATTGCGATGGGTTGTGGGTATCAACCGGGGTAAGGAGTGGGTTTGAAATCTACTGTATGGATGCAGTGGAGTCACTTGGAGTGGGCTCTGGGCAGAGCATGGGAGTGGAAGGCCCATGGGTGATAACACGGGTTGAGGAGTGGTTGTGGGTGTGGAGGGCGAACAGTGTTTGGGTAGGGGTGAAGGACGATTCGATGTCGATGCCGATGCAGATGCAGACGGGGGCAGAGGGGGACGTGATGGCACCAGATGAGAGGGGAGGGGAGGGGCTGAGGGGGTCAGAGAGGGCGTGGGATCGCAAGGCCAAGATTGACGGCTCGCACTTCTAATGGAACAGAAGAGCCAAAGTAACAGAAGACTTGGTAGGGCAGCATACTCCGAGGGATGAGGGCAACGTCGTAGCCAGAAATGAATTATGTATACACGGAATATAGTGTTCCAGGGCAGATGCTGTGGCATGTCATGTCCATGCCCCAGAATCAAACGTTTGGAAACGAAACATGAACAAGGGGCTACGATTATCGCCAGTCCATACGTACGGCATTTCTGACAGCTGTAAGTAATCACGATGCCTCCGTACTGTGCGGAACGATAGCCTTTCAGGGTCCTTTTATGTGTTCGGCAGTAGAGTTCTCAGTCTGAATTGATGGATATCACACTGTGAAGTCAAGCCTCTAGGCTCTTTAAGCATTCATAGAAATAATTATAGACTCTCTGGTGATTTCCATAGTCAGGACACAGGACAGGTCCTCCAGTCCTTTCACGAGGGTATGCACCTCTCAAGGTTCAATCAAGATCCGATCTCGATTTTAACTTTCCACACCACCGCTTCGCTCCCTCCCGCTGTCGCTCCTGTCTTGTCTCTTGTTTTTCCGGCCCTGTCCTGTCCAGGCCATCCCTCGCCCCAACCAAACAATCAAAGCTCCCGATGCGATGCTACCAGGGGGGGCCAAAAGGGCGTTGGAATTTCACTTCCAGGGTATGAGTACAAGGGAGACAATAATCATCTCAGAACAGGGGAGGGGATGCACTGAGCCTTTTCCGAGAGACAGGACAGGGTGCAAGAAGACACAAGGCAGGGGAAGAAAGGTGAAGGGTCGAGATGCTTCAGGGATGATGATGGATGCGGCAGGGGATGAAGAGGATAGCATGGGAGGAAGCTTGGGCGTGATGTGGTGCGGGTTTGGCTGGCAGGCATGATGAGGTGTGTGTGTGCGCGCCGTGCTGTGCTGTGGTGTGCTTACAGGGGACGAAAATATTCCAACAATTGACCAAAAAGCCCAAAATGGACTCATTCAAGAACTAGGTATCTAGTAGTATGTAACGGAGGTATCGACGAACACCCGAGAAAATCAGATTCATTCAATATCACGAGACTGCATCTTCTCCCATTTCCTCTCATTAGTTCTAAGACATAAAGCGAACATCCCAAAATCCAGACCTCTCCTGAATTTTCTGAGTTCACAGTGCCCATCAATTGCCTCCTTCACCATAACCTCCTCGTTAGCGCGTACCATTCTCTCTGTGTGAGTGACATCGGCGGGTCCAGGGTCTCCATCCAGCGTGCGCGCTAGGGCCCAGCGCAGCGCAATGAGGGACGATCGATAGATAGATAGATCGTGCGCTACTCTCTAGCGCCCCCTATTGATTTAAACTTAAAAGGGGATGGGGGAGGAGTTAGGGCAAGCCAATAAAGAATATCGTGGGATTGGTCCATCCATCGCGATCGATGCGCGAGGGAATCTCGAACGAATCGTGTTTGCCGAGTAGTGCAAAGTAGTGTGATGGGCTAAAAGGCTTGAGGCAGTGACGTTGTTGAAGCTCAAGGACAACAACGTCTCAACAGGAAATGTACTCCGAGTGGGAGGAATGCTGTAAACAGTAAGAAAGGTACTGTAACCCAGAACCACAAATGAACCTGTCTGGCTCTCAAACACGCTGGACTCACCCGACGGTCATGATCTAGCGAGGTTTATTGTTTCTTAGCCTCAACCAGAGGAAGAAAAGTCAATACGCGATCCAGACTTCTTACTTTTTCCCCCTGTCTTGCCTGCTTGCCCGTTGCGAGAAACATCAAATCTGTTTAGTGTTTACCTCCATGCTGTTCATCCTTCCAGCCCCTGTCAAAACCTGCTACTTATCAATATACTTGTACAGGAAAATCTAGATCTGCACTTGAATCGTTTTTAGCTGTCCGCGTGTTTCAAGCACTACATCGTCAAGATACTCAGATCTGCGTCTTTCGGATCTCTGAGATCTTGAGTACCGAGATCCTTTCGGAGATTCATCGCTGTGTTTCTGTGTCGCTGGAAGGGCAAGGGCATGCTATCGTTTGAAAGAATGTTGTCTGTCACGCTGCTGCTCGAAGGTGGTTGTCTATACAGAGGTCTGTCTATCTTGTCTCCGTGTCTCTCTGCCTGTAGAAATGCTTCAGTGATAGTCCATCAGTTGAACCTACGGTCAAATCCTCTCCTCTTTGCTTGGTATGCGATTGCAACCGTACTGATCGTATTTTCCAATTCTCTCATTACGAGTCCACAACCGCCAGCCAGTCATGCAACCATGCAGTTCTTCCATCCATAAGCAGCCATAAGCATCGTCACATCTTGCATACATATCTCCTACCCTGCATCTGTCTACTGTCCTCACCTCCTCAGATCTCACTTTCGTGCATATGCAAGGCCCGACGAATAGCGACCGCTTGCTCGTTCAAGGCTGGAGTGTTCACGACAGCAGTCTACTCTACTCATGCGCAGCTTGCATACTCGTTGAGTAAATAGTGAGCCAGCCAGTCTGTCGTACAATGCCAACCCAACCCAGCGAGGCACAGCATCTTTACCTTATGTAGGCAATTTCCAACCAAGAGGAATAGAGGTTCTTCTTGTGGGTTTGTTAATCAAGCTGTTGGCATGCATCCACACGCTGTAAGCATGACTGGGTTGACGATGCACAGCGCGATGCGGTATCAACCCCTCTGCACTCCACTGCATCTTGGGATATTCTAGTGCTGCACCTTCATTTCTCCCCTCATTCAAGCTCCTCTAGCAGCAACAATTACCGTTCTGGAACTCCACAAACAGACATGTCGTCACATCTGCATTCTCCCTCCAATTCTGTCATCTGTTGAATCGATCAAAACATCAAGCAAAGTGTCGACATCATCGATTCCTTCAAGGTAAAATTCAAGTTACAGCCCAACCAACATTCCTCCCCCTGGTCTTCCACCTTGTCTTCTCATCCCCTGTACACCACACCTCCCAAATCATCCATACCCCCCCCCCCCCCCCCCCCCTCCATCCAACTCGCCAGACCCTTCCCCACAGCCCTTCAACAACCCTTCCACCACCCCGGCAAGCTTTGTCTCGCAACGCCACAACCCGCTCCATCCTTCCCAAACCATCACACTCTTCCTCTCCAGGACGAAAAGAGGAAAGAGAAGACGAGAAAGGCAAGAAAAAGCAATGAGGAATGGTCTGCTTTAGGATGTGATGGACGCCACCACTTTTGATCAGCCTTTAAACTCTTTCTATCCATGCTGGATGGAGCCTGACAAGTCTTTCAGAGAAACTTCCGGAATAGTCGAGAGCCCATCTGGTGCTGTCACATCGTACGGAGCGAGTGCCAAAACCTCAGGCTTCTCAACATGCTGTATCGCCAACCAAGCACTTGGGAACTCCTCGCGTCACCGCAAACACTCTCCGTCCTCCCAACCCACAGGCTGCTGCAAACAGTGGATGTAAAATCAGAGCGAGCAAGTGACCAACGCCATAAATGCTACAACAGCAGCAAGAAGCGGCAGGCAGCTGTCACACCGCTTGTAGCCAGCTTGCAGTGGAAGTGCCCAGCAGCTCTCTGTATTCTCGATGCCTGTCGGCCTCGAGACGGTATATAGCATACCACAACTAACAACATATCTCACCATCTGAGATCATCACAGATCGCCCTAAACTCTCCGAACCCAAATCGAACATCCAAATCGAACATCCAAATCGGTCCCAGTGGTAGGGTTACATCCATAACCCACACACCCATCATGACAATCCATAGAATCTAACCGACTATATCCTATTAAGCCGAACAGAAGACCCCACATGGAAAAGCGATACCCATCAGAAAGCGAAACATAGAGAACCATCACCCGTTTTCAATCCCCCCCTGAGGGCCTTGAGGAATGTAAAAATCCACTCCGAATGTAACCTCATCCCGAACTTCGAACCTTCGAGTTTCGGATATCCATGCTCGTGAAGACTCGGCTTGGTGAATCGTGATATCGATGACGGGGCGAATTATGATATATCACTTCCTCCTCGTCTCGAGTTCTCGAATTCAGAGTTTCTCAACGGCCGGCTTGACGGCTTGCTCCGCTCGGCTCAACGGTATTCTTCTCGATCAGCTTCCTTCCACCCCAATCGTTAGAATCCACCTCGGCTTCAGGACGCAAGCCTCGGGCGGCAACAATATCACATTTACGAATACCCATATCTAAATCCCGGAATCTGATCTGATGAGCCCATTAGATATCGCGAGAAATCCTCCTCTTTCACGTGGACCTCCGTCTCCTGTCAAGCAAGATATGGAGTGAGCGTAATACAAAAGATTGTATCATATTTGACCTCAAGCTGGATCTCCCTCCAAGAAAGCCCAATCCGGCAAGAAGCGAAATACGAGATCTACCACCCCATTCGACCAGACCACCCTCCAGGACTCAATCGTCCATTCAATCGTCCGTAATCCGTCCCAGAAAATGCTCACTGCACAGTGAGATGAGATAGATGAAGTAAGCACCCTACCCTACCCTACCGACCTCACCTACTGCATTGCACTGGACTGGACTGCAAACCGTATCTCGGGAACAGAACATGATACGACAGCCGACCCGCTGGTACTTCACTGGCCTTCTAGTAGGCCAGTATTCTACATAATGTGATTGATTGATTGTCCTGTCTGATTCAGCTTGGCTCAATAGACATGTACAACGTCTGGTTTCCCATGTGCCCACGATATCTGGCTGGCGGATGGGCGGGCGGCCGACTCAGCGCCACAACCTAGAAAAAAACTGACAGAAAAGTGAAAGTTCGAGACATCGACAACGGTGAACTCATCCCTACGAATGGGATAGAATCTGAAGAGAGACGGATATGTTGACCCTTGAGACTCGTGACGAAGTCCTATACATGTGTACTAGTATCGGAATAACTACCAGTCCATAACCAGAAAACCACCAGTAAGATATCACTCGATTGCCTTCCCTTCCCTCCCGTCACCCGTCTCGTCTCGCGTTTGGAAGATATCCCATTCCGATCCTCACTCAATCTCAATCTCAATCCCAGTCCTCACTCCCAAAGCCTACCACTCGGGTATCTTCAAATCCGCCTGCCTTACCCCTTCCACTCCCCTCTCATGCTCATCCTCATCCTCGCCATCACCACCAACCCGTGCTCCCGTGTTCTGCATGATCTTGTCCACCACGACTTCCGACCCAGATCGATTCGGTTCGATACCATTTCATGCATATCTCCGCTCTCCGCACGTCAAATCACACATTAAATCAAGTAAAACTCACAAGTCACAGTGAATAAGTCTGCCGACCCCCGCTGGCGAATTATAATCTCTGTAAAAAGCCAAAGTCAATCTCACAGTGTACAAGCACTGCGTGAAGGACGGGCAGGTAGTGATTGCTGTGCTGTGCTGTACTCTGCCGCTGTCAGCTGGGCTGTCTGTCTGTCTGTCTGTCTGTCTGTCTGTCTGTCTGTCTGTCTGTCTGTCTGTCTGTCACTTCTTGGTCAGTTAGGTAGTTACTTACAAGTCAGTCAGTCAGTCAGTCACTTGGCAGGAGGGTCAATAATCTCCATTATCTGTCCAGCCGCCCAGCCTCCAGGCCGAGATCCGTACAATCGAGTCTCGATATCTTATCGCATGTAAATTCCATTCCATCCCATCCATTAATCTAACATCCCAAACACTCTATCATCCTAATCTCGAATTTCGAGGTGTATGGAGAATGGTGTTGTACCAGGCTGTCAAGTTCTCCCTCCCTCCAACCCCGCAAAGCTCCAAGCTCCAAGCTCTAAGCAGCCATCCGCTGCCTTTCCGCGGGCAGGCGCCGCTGTCATGTCAGTGTGCCTGTACCACGCCACGCGGTGGGCATGGGTACACCCTGTTCCGTTCTCCCCCATCACATCCCATCCATCCATCACATTTCCTATTCTTTTTTCCTTCCCTTCTTTTCATGTACGTACAGTACGTACAGTGAAAAGCTCCACAGAAATCGGTCATACTCGGTGCGGTACTCGAGTACTATATTTAAATATGAACCAAGGAATAATGCGTTTTTTATTTCTTTCCAACGGCAGCTAGCTAAAGTAGCTGAAGCAGCAGACCCTCTAGCGGTAGAACATAGAACAGAAGTCTAGAAAATCATACGATATCAACCAACATCTCAAACTCATCTCTCCACCCCAAGGCAAAACCGAAAATATTTATGTGATGACGGCGTCATTTCCCTTTCTAGATCCTGTTTCCGAGATTTTTTTGTGGATGAGTGAGGTGAGGCGAAAGATGTACAGTACAGTGCAGTGCAGATACCCTGGTAGAGATGCGTTCGCCGATTTCTTAATCATGGGCTGGCTACGGGCTCCATACAGGCAGGCTCGAGGGTGCAACTCCATACAGGTCCCCAGCCTAGGCCCTGGAAATAGAGATCTCTCGATTGGAATGATGCACTGATGGGCGATGGGTGATCGAGATGAGAATCCTTGGGAGTGGGGGTATATTACTTCAGAGATTATTACATTGCGATAGATACTCGGAGTACAACAGAGGAAACCCAACAACAAAATGTTAGGAATGATACTGTATCTTGTCAGTTTCATTGTTGCATACCGCTATGAGTGTATGAGAGCTGAGACTTCACACGATTCTGAGAGGGCTGGAAGAAAAAAGACGTTGCATTTACGAATCTGCTAGCTACATCTAAGCCTCCATTGACTAGATAGCCAGAGCCATAGCTAGAGAGTCAGAACTGAGGACAGCGAGGTTCATCCATCTACCATTATTCTAAGCTCAGAGACACTACGGAGCATAATCATCTCATCTCCTCACATCTCGACTCTAATCCTCAACACCAAGCAAGCATGAACACTGGAGTAGTACTATCCAAGCAACGGAACCTTCCATAGATCTCCCAAGCAGTCCTGTCCTGCGCATCACCTCACTCACGCATCGGAGCAAGAGCAAGAACAAGAAGTTTCACTTTCCAACTCCCAGGTTCCTAGGCCCGGACACCAGCACCTAAAGCAGTCCACCCAGACGCCGATCAATACGGGACATCCCATTCCCTCCAAATTGTTGGTACGCGGCCGCCGCCTAGATGACGATTCCCCAAGTTAACCGAAGGAGATACAGTAGCGCGGGTCGAAATCTGAATCTGGCGATAGAGTTTAGACCAGCAAAACTCAAAATCGTCTGCTTTGGTGGTGGTGCTTTGATGTTGGGTGTTCCCGCTTCGCTTCGGCTCACGGTCCTATTCACTAATTGTAATTCCTTGAATCATTAATTTTTGGTATGGAGAGTACAGTATGCTCGAGGCTCGAGCCTGTGGACGAAGCTAGGACGGAGATTTAGGGCTGGTGAGATGATGACGGCCTGGACTGAACTGGGTTGATGACACTGTAGGAGTCCAATCGGCTGCGACATCCGTCTAATTCTCCGAGCGTTGGTTTTATCTCAACCATTGACTATCTTTTCGATATGCGGCCACTGTACAGTACGGGTATCACCATCTCATCCAGTACATACTCCCTGCTATTGCCAATAAGTGGCAAAAATACGAAGTTAGAAAAGACTTCCTTCCTCTTTTCGTCTTCCCTCCCTTTTCATCTCCTGCAACCCTGATGTTCTTTTCCATCCCAAACCCAATGCTCCCAATATCAGATACGATCTCCGCAGCATTACAGTAGCCCTGCGCGAAGATCTCAGCCATGGTCAGGGCCCCCCGTCCCATCCAGAAGCTAGACTAGGTATATCCCCAGCCTAGCGGCATAAAATCGTACGATCGCAGATGCACGCTAGCTAAGAAAGATGAATTCGCATCCTGCATGCATCTACCCATGCATATGCAGGCAGGCCATTCGTGGAACCGATGCCGGTCCAGCACGGCACACACAACCAGCTCCCCAACCAGCCCATGGCTTATCTTCCTCACCTTCAGCTCGGAGTTCGTCATCCAGTTACAAGCTCGCCAGGGAGTCAAGACCACGTCCTTTCTGCATATCCCCTGACTCGTTGGTAAGACCGTGACTTGACTTGAACTTGCCAGCGAATATTTCTCATCTCAAACATATCAAATCAAGCCCCCACGAACAGTACGGAGTGCCTGATTTAACCACCTGTCGACCCTTTCACTTCACACTCTCGTGACGCTTCACAATTCGAGAGCTGCGCACCGCTCTCTTCCCACTCCCACTCTTGTAGACATACCGTTGGCCCATCCATGTCTCCATCAACCACTCCAACGGATGCGTCTCATCGCTCGATCGTATGCATATTAAACCCCTGAACCCAGTCCCATAATCCCAGACTAACAGGCCCCCCAGTTCGGTTTCCGAACGCCTCGTCTACCCTGTCTGCCAAACAAAGGGGGATGGAAAGGCGGAAAGAAACGGGGATATCATCGGGGGAGGGCTTCAGGGCTCCCGGGCAGGGTACACACTGCTCAAGCAGGACATGATATCCTCACGATACAGTACAGTACGATGCCGAACGATCCTTGAGATGGAGTAGATTTCGGTCGCAGAACCTTCTACTCGGTACACCATACTACTTATTCGGAAGGGATATTAACCTTCTGGGCTGGAGTAAGCATGCACTGTTGAGGCAGGACCAGAAGGAGGAAGACCCCACGCTTCTATCCTGACAAACAACGCAGCTGGCAGTCAGGAGTCCACTTCTGCCCACTGGAGCTACAGGTAGTATTGACCAGAACGAAGCTTACCAGAAGTCACGGAGACACCTCAGCACCAGCAGCTGATCTTTCCTGAAGTCTAAAGCCTCTCGAGACCCATTAACTCAAGCTCGTCCCAAAGTATCCCATCCGCAGAGAACTCGAGGTTCCACTTCAGCATCAGATCCACCTCGAACCGCAAATCTCTCCATCTCACGATCTCATACCCTGTAGATTCTGGTCGCGCGATGATTCTCCCGGCTTCCGGAACATGCAAGGTGCTGGCCTACCCTGTCAATACAGAAAGCTCCTCACTGTAACCCTATGCTGGAGCGCCTAGGATGAAGCCTGCCGTTCTCTCACACCCCTCATTCAGACTCTGTCTGATCTGATCTCTGAATAGACATCTCCACAACTCAAAGCACTGGACTCTTCTGCACCGCGCATCCACACAAGTTGACGCAAGCCTCAGAAAGGGTTTTGACAACAACAAGCAACACCCCAACTGCCGTAGCCCATAGACCGCGAGACCACTATTTCATGCGACGACGTTTTCTGTCAGGACTACCGGTAGCGGAAAGCAACATCCTCCTACAATTCTACTTCGTACATGGCCTTTTTAATGTAGGTTCGCTGTCTGTGCACCCTCTAGAAGATTCTACCCCCTGCCAGCATTCTAGCCAATGAGTATTTGATGTCTCTCATGCCGCTTTTCTGTAGGATGT
>Ga0207886_10111_pt1 | contig 96602 bp, 105 predicted proteins | sample LinPmetageLP35_FD_184048 | JGI IMG/M metagenome (GOLD analysis project Ga0207886, IMG submission 184048) | Marine viral communities from the Pacific Ocean - LP-35 (SPAdes) | ecosystem: Environmental > Aquatic > Marine > Oceanic | place: Pacific Ocean | collected 2009-08-31 | reverse complement strand
CCCCCCAAACCAGAAATTAGCGTACAGTAGTTTCTTGAGGTAAAACCCTCGCCTCATCAATCCTGCTTCCTCAAGCAGAGCATCAATTGCGATAACGAACGGGATGGGATAAACATACACGCGCAGGAACACCATCTAAAGCTCCATCACAATCCACGCCCCAGGAGGATGTGATGGCAAAATGCCGTCTCTGGATAATGGTCCTACCAAGGCTAGTCGATGGCCTAAAGCGCCCATGGTTGGATCCTTCTGATCGATGATGAAATGCGCCTCAGACGCTCCTCATGAAGGTCAGATCTTTGTTCACGACATATGGCTGGATTGCTGAGCACTTTGGTGTCTGTTCTGAGATTAGGTCTTGTGTCCTTCGAGATGCGAAATCTGGAGGTGGGTGGGTGAGGTGACTTTTCGGACTCGATAGGGAATTGGCAGTGTCTGCGTGATGTAGCCATTTACTAACCATCTTCAAGAACTTGAAGCTGGATCGAGGATATCGAGATTATCACAGAGATTCACCTCGATATCCATTTGAAAGTTCATAGCCAGCTTCAAGCTGACCACTTCCAAGCTTGACCTCATGCTTCTTACCGACAGCCCTGCACACGAGCACCACCCCGCCTTGAAAACCCTTCCTCCAACCTCACCAGCTTCCTCTCTTCTTTCTACCATTCTTGACCACATTTAGCGCATAACCTGAAGCAGACACTCACCGGCCCCTATGTGAAAATGCCGCATTAGTCTTGTATGGGAATTGTGTGATTGATCAAGGCTAGGCAGCGGCCTGCGCGCAAATGATCTGATCGCTGATGATACTCGCTCTGAGCAACACAGGGTCCTGTGCGAAGACCCGGTGGTGCCGCTTGGTGCTGGAGGGTTGGATGTATGGGATTGTGGCTCTTGGGTGATGGTTCTGAGATCACTAGTTGGTTACATTCATTTACCTTGCGCTTGATGCGTATGTCATCTGGGGGGTTCAAGAGAGCGGACGTCTTGTTAAGGAGCAAGTCGAAGCGTGATGTGATGGAGTTTTACACTTTGAGGCTTGAAGACGTGGAAAATGCCGTCACTGGCATTTTATATACACATTGACATGAGGGAGATATCACATTCACTCGATTTGGATCGGCCACTCGGAATCCAATTGGTAATGCTTTTGGCTCTGGCCCAAAATCATTGCTCTCTTTCTTATACAAAGTCCAGATCGGGATTCAGGACATCCTTCAGATTTCCTCACCTTGACCAATTCTGAGTCATATCGATTCATCGTGAATCCACCCCTGTCAATTTAGCTTTTCCCGTATAATACAAAACCCTTCCCTCATTTTCGTTTCTGCTTCTTTCTTGTGGCTATTCAACGTCCAATCGTCGACTCTTCCATTTTCTCCGTCGCTCTCAACACCGCAAAACATCACATGGGCAAGTGATGAGGCCGTCATACCCTCTCTTGAGATTCAGCTCGGGCTCGTCGGCAGCCCTTGTACGCGGTGTGGTTGGCCTCCTGATCGGCGATGAAAAGCCTCGGAGCGTACTCGGCATCATGTCTCGAGAGGTGTAACCAGGGCGCCTCGAGATAGGATATTTGAGGCTCTGGGGTTGATTCTGAGACCATTCTCTCTATTTTTACTTTTTCTGGTGAATTATTTTGTTCACATGGCCTTACTCTCGTAGTGCTTCGCCAGCTGTCGTAAGATCCTGCCCAATTTGGGAGTGACCCCCCATATCCACGTGTCGTCGTAAAAATCGGCCCAGGAACGGGTTAACGTGGCTGCAAGGGAGGTCTCAACATCATTCGTTTCAATATCTTCAGCGAGCATGTCGCGTACACGCTGTATGATTTTCGTGTCGGCTTCATCGAGAGTGATACCGCGATGCTGAAGTGTCTCTTTGGCATGAACCCATTTGGTCAAGAGGAGTACTGTTGCATCATTAGTCGGGGATTCTGTCTGGAGAGACAGATCAAAACTTACTCGAATCCCATCCCGCAAAAGCATGTTCAACAGCCCACGTGAACGCAGAAGTCTTCCTCACCAAGCCTTTTCCAACCCTTGTCGGTATCAGAATACCTTCCAGGGCCACAGACACAGCACGGTTCAGATATCGAGTCCATTCCATGGGCTCAGACAAGAATTGCAGTATCGATTGTTCGGTCTCATTTTCATTCATGCGGAAGAGCATGCCACGAGATGCGGATTCAGCTCTCGTCATAATTCTGCAATAGCTCACTCTCAACATAGCCAAGGAGTTGAAGAGCAAAGGGCCTTCTGTGTCGTCCCAGGTATACGATTCATCGGCTCTGATTCTCGCATCTTTGATCAGGAGCAGACATTTACTGATGGCGGTCTCCATCTGAGTCGTGATATCTGAACCCTGGTACTGGTTTGCTTCTCCGAAGTTCGAGTTCTCACCCAGCAGATACAGTCCTTGTGTCATGTGCGATACATAGATTGAGACTGCGTTCACGGCCACGCAACACGAGTACGGATCCCATTCCCAGTACTCTTCTGGGACATCGTGAGAGAGCGTTACATCGAGTAGTCGTGACACAGCATCCTTCAATCGCAGTGGCGAGTCGAGACCTCGGACTTTGGCGTTCTCTTGCCAGGTGCCTGCATTTGCTGAGTCCCAGAGGGAGTGGTGGCAGGGCATCTCGACATTGCCGTCTGTCAACATTGAGAAGCCTGATGCGAAGCCGTAGAGCATTGATAGGAGGTTGCAGAGGTATATGTATCCGTACATGAGTCTGATATTCAACGTCAGAAAGTGTCGCAGGATGCAATTTATTTGATTTGGTGTGGACATTGCCGTACCTCTTGACGGATTCTCTTTTAACCCATGCGTCCCATGACAAGTCATCCTGCTCGATCGGATGCGATTGAAGCCATATCAGACGAGCTCGGAAATCCTGGCAATTCCGTCAGCAAAGCCTGCACAGAGGCACGCAAACACTTACCCAAACGAAGAAGCCAACCCTGTGAATCGCCATCTTTGACAACTCTGGGTCGCCACTGAAACTCTCAAACATGGCCAGCAGCAGCTTTGTCTGGCTGATCCACAGCGGATGGGTCGATGATTCATCGACCTTCTCTTCCACTGGCTTGATCCAGTCCTGGAGGAGCAGTCCTTGTAGAGGAGGTCCTCTTCCAGAGCTAAGCGAGCTGATGTTCTCGAGACTTTGATGAGCAGCGTTGTAGAAGATCGCGGCGATTTTCCTTTCCATACGATAAATCGCACCAATGGCACACATACCTAGTACTAGAGGTGCTGGAACCTTGTCGAGATCGAGTGAAGGGAGGTGGAAAAGTGGTGAATGCGTGTTGAAGATCGCGAAGTATCGCTGAAGACATCGTTCGTACAGAACGGTAGCGAAGGACGTCATGAGCTTCATAATGCCTGGAGATACTTGACCCGAAAGATCTTTCAGCAATTTCTCACAGGTCTCGTTGGTGAGGCGGATCGGGGAAGGCGGCTTTGAATGTCTCGTTGCTTGGAGAACTGGGCGGTTGACTTTCAAGGAGATAGGACTATTCTGTTGAGCAGCAGGTTGTGAGATTTGATGTTCGCCAGTGAGATTGGACAAAAAGTCCGCTGGAAGATCAGTACTGCTATTGAACATGCTTGATAGTTCTTCTAAAGGTGAGAAGCCGTCCATGAGGTGGCTGTCGAGATGTGGGAGAGCGAAGTCTGCCATTTGCTGGGATGGCCAGTCGAAGAACGGATCTGCAAAGGCTGGCCATTCTGCCCCAATCTCTTCATATTGAATGGGCATTATAGACACATCGTGACCGTCAGCCAATCTGTTCTGCTCGACATTGTGTTGTATATGTTCTGAGAACGCTCTCGAGGACACATCGTCGGTCGTTGTCATGCCGTTGGTGTTAGGACTCGCAGTGTCGTCGGCAAGGACATGAGTAGCGGAAGAAGACTGAGGAGAAGGTAGAGCTAATGGCGAGTTAGGTCTGGATCACTTTGAAAGTGGGTGAGAGTCTTGCATGTTGCTGGTAAAAGTTTGTCCTGATCTTTTTGGGAATTTGCTTTCACTTTCGGCGCCGATTTTTCTGCTCCATGTACAAGTCTCTGGTGCCGTACCAAAAGATCTCTATTTTGAGTCAGTAATTAGCATTCAGTATGTATTTGCAAGAAAATATACTCACTTGCGCATGTATCGATTCTCGCAGGTCTCGCATTGGTAAGGCTTTTCTTGTGTGTGTCTCCGTTCGTGTCGGGTACGATGTTCACTTCTTTTGAAAGCCCTGGAACAGGTCCGACATACGAATCTCCTTTTAGTGCCAGCGGGTTCTGCGAGAGGGAAAACCTCTGTGCCTTGAACATGAGCCATCGTTGGCAAATTCAACGTATTTTCTTGGAGTTGGAGTTGGGGATGGGATGAGAGGCAGGGTCCAAGTACCAGCGCGGGGTGAGGAGAAGGCTCTAACTCCAGCGCAACTAGTGTGCTTCGGTGGCGCGCGCGGTCGAGATCTCATGTGGGGAGAATCAATGCGGGGGACGGGGTTGACCTTGGCGGGCTAAACCAGGTGTCGAGCGATTGCACACTTGTTCAAATTCATGATTACTATCTATCCTTGTCGAGTTTTGCTGCATCATTCCTGTGATAGTCAAGCATACCCTTACGATTTTACATCGTCACATTCAATTAAAAGCCGATTTTACACAGTATGATAAAAGCTACGGAATAGGCTCTGCCCAAAGTCAGGACCAACCATTCATAATTTGTGAGTAGCAACGCCATCATCCAGTCCGCTTTTTATGGACTTCGGGTCTGCAAGGTTCCCCTTCGGATCTCGGAACCTTTGAAATGCCGCTGGCCATATGCCTTGCTTGCCAGGAGACAAGATACCATTGGGATCTATTGCACCCTTCCTTTCATTAGAACAGGATACTGTCTTCTTCTGTAGTTCACTTACCTTGATCTTCTCTACAAATCGTCGATAAGCGTGGTTGTTGAAATCGTAGCTTTCGGCGTTCAAGTCTTCAGCGCCAGTTAGAATTATGTGTCAATGTACCAGCGTGCCCATGAAAAGCTCACCCATAAAGTTGATGTGAGTTCGGTATGTACTGAATCCTCTCTTTCTACCTTCCTTGTAACATTCAGCGAGAATTGAACTGATTGCTTGGCAGTGTTCTGGCTTCGACTTATCAAAAGTCATGAAGTTGACAAAGATAGCATGCCTTTCATGCATGAAGAAATCGCAGAAAAGATCCCAGCCATGCTTTTCTGATATAGCTTTGGATTTTCTCGCCCACTCAAGGATTGCTTTGCCAGACGACGGAAGAACTGGGGAGTAGTCCGCATGGCCCGCAATGCCTTTACCATTTTCTGGAACGCGATAATTGACCATTGGAAGACTCCAGAGTGTCGGAACTCCAACAAATGGTCCTCCATGAGGCTCTCTGACATCGCTTGCTTCCAACAGCTCATCTCCTTTCCCGCAAAACATTTCTCCATACGGCCTTCCTTTGGGAGCTTTTATTGCTGCAACCCGCTTGAACTCATCATACTGTGCTTGGATGACGCTTTTCGGGCCGTAAAGTCCAAACTTGGCATTCCAGTACCCCATTTTAAGCTTTCTCTGAAGTTCTCTTACCCTCCAGTCCGGAATTGGTTCGTCTTTGTCCCAGTAATCTGATCGCTTGCCAACCATGCCGAGCCATTCTACGATGTTAGAGATGTACACTGTATTAGGAAGAGTTCCATTTCGACGCATCTCGCCGAAGAGATCTACCATGGTCTCAACATCCTCAAATTCATCCATCGAAAACCCGCAAGACAGGTAAGCTTGGGGTTGAGGTGTAAGCCAGATTCCCATCTTGGTGACAATGCCAAGATTGCTTTGCATAAAGAGACCTTCGATGGAAGGACCGAACGTGAACTTGGTGAGATGAGCCGAAGGAGAGCCATCTTGAGCAAAATGTCCAGTACGAACGATATCACCGTCGGCAAGGAGTATTTCAAGACCTGCAATATTTTGGTGATGTGTTGCGGTAGGTAGAAAACCTGTCCCACGATCGACGGTCTACATCCGGATCAGATGGGGCGGGTGGGTTTCTACATGTTGAGACTTACGTTTCCAATAACACTACCCCAACCCAAAGAAGGGACACTCGGCCAGACACGAAGTTTGTGGAGCTTGCAGTAGTCGTATAGGTCTGTGAATGTCACGCCTGGTTCGACCACAGCATATGAGAACTCTTCATTTACTTCGATGACTTTGTCCATTCGGTGCAGATCGAGAGCCAGAGAGCCGCTGAGTCTTGGTGCTGGACCCCCATAGCTTTCCATAATCAACATTTATTGCTTCGAAGAATAACAAGTGCACTCACCCTAGATTCTTGCCTCGAGAGAATGTCCACACTGGAATCTTGAACTCGTTCGCTATCTTCAAAACACCTTGCGCTTCGAACACGGTTGCAGGACTTCTAACATTTAGCACGAAGCCTGAAACTTTAGGATAGTCAGCCTACCAGACAGCTCCGCTAGGTACCTTCCTCCTCGATGGCTCTTCTTGAAGCTCGTACGGATCGATGTATTCTGCCAGGGCTTTCCCCACATAAACATTCTTCGCTCCCAAGACAGCTTTGAACTTGACAATGGCGGCATCGAAGTCTGCCTGCGAGACTCCGGATGGAAGTACAGGTTCCAGTGGATTGATGAGAGATTTTGAGAATAGCTTGTGGTGCGTTGAATTGTATTCAGGGTCCGCATACCGGATGGGCATGGAGAGAGCCTCTTCGACCTGCTCAGTAGCTTGAAGTTGTGCCATTCTGGAGAGGTTGCGGGTGTGGATTTTGCAGACACGACTTTGAACTCAGGACGAAATTCTGCAAATTGAGTCCTCGACAAGTTGTTTCATTTCGAGCTCGCTTTTATCAGACCGAGGCCGTGGCCGTGGAAGTTGCATTCGATGACCCCACATGACCCCGTCTGGTTGGGGAAGATGTATCCCAGGGTCTGCTCACCCGCATGTCTACCCCACATTTCTGGGGTCAGACTCCTGGGGTTGTGCTCAAACAAATTATTAAGTCAAAAGGACTCGAGTATGCTGTGAGCGAAGCTTCAGTCACTAGTACACTCGATTCACGTTTCTCCAGAAATTGACCTCAGTGAAAAGAAAGTTCTTGGTATATTTCATAGCAGTTTCTCCTCGACGTCATGACGATTGGAAAGGTCGGTGGAAACCTCCTGAACGATTGAGTGATCTAATTTTTTTTACAGGTTATAATTGTTGGGTCCGGACCAGCAGGACTGGTTCTTGCTCTCCTTCTTGCAAAGCAGGGCATCAACGTTCTTGTCCTCGAAGCAGCCGAGAAGCTCGACGAGAACCCTCGAGCAACACATTATGCTTCCCCGGCAACTTATGAGCTTGGCCGAGCAGGTGTGCTGCAAGAAGTGATTGAGGAAGGCTTTCTCCCAGACGGAGTGTCATGGCGAGACATTGACGGAAATTCTATAGCCTCCCTTTCCACCAACGACTTGCCGAAAGAGGATAAAATTGTTTGCTTGCCATTGAATCGCTTGACGAAGATCCTCATGAACCATATCAGAAAGCAGGCAAATGCTGAAGTGAGATGGTCTCATAAAGTTCTCCCAACGATTGGACAGGATCAGTCGTCGGCGTGGGTTATGGTCGAAACACCTAATGGGATAGCGAAAATCTCAGCGGATTACATTGTTGGATGCGATGGTGCAAACAGTCAGATCAGGAAGTCTCTCTTCGGAGATTGGGAATTCCCAGGGAGAACTTGGGACGAACAGATCTTGGCAACAAACGTGAGCCCCAAGATCCTTGGTACATGTGCTCGTCTAATCGTGTTCATTTCTAGGTCTACTACGACGTGCCTGCATACAATTGGGAAGACTCCAATTTCATCATCGACCAAGAACACTGGTACATGCTAGCCAAGATACAGAAGGATGGGCTGTTACGAATCACGTATGGAGACATCCCGGGCCTCACTCGTGAAGAATACATTGCTCGGCAGCCCATGAAGTTCAAAAGTTTTCTTCCTGGGAGACCAGATCCCGACAAATACAAAGTTGTTAGCATCAGTCCTTACAAAGTGCATCAGAGATGTGCGAAGAGTCTTCGAGAAGGTCGCTTCCTCTTGGTCGCTGATGCCGCGCATCTGTGCAATCCTTTGTAGGTGTCTCGTCATCCTCATCTCATGATCTACTGACCATTTCTATAGTGGCGGTCTCGGTCTGACAGGTGGTCTCGTTGACGCTGGTAACCTTTTCGACTGTCTCAATGGTATCCACCAAGGTCTTGCAACCGACGATATCCTTTCGCGATACAATGTCGTGAGACGAGAAAAGTACAACAATATCATCGACCCTGTCTCTAGCGAAAATCTCAGGAGGCTTTGGCAAGATCCAGTTGTCGCTCGGAAGGAGGATAAGTTTCTCGAGATGTGTAGGAAAGCAGCAGTCGATCCTGTCTTCAGTAGGACGATGCAAGAGGTAGGATATGTTCCCTGAAACTTTCAACACGGTCAAATCGCTAATGCGCTAAGGGCTTGAAATCCATCATGCATGACTTCAGGACAGAATACCAGAATACGGGTTCGACCGAGACAGAGCAAAAGAAAACTTTCGTGCCTTCTACTACACACATTGCGATTACTGCAGGAGACGCTTGAGTATGGATCGTGAATTGATGTGGGGCTTATTTGTTATTCATGGACAAGAACTGATGAAGGTTGACGCTACAAAAAATGTATGGAGCCTCAATCTACAAAGCATTGATTTGATCATTGCCTGGATACAATCCTTGCATGAAGTGACCATACATCTCGAAGAAATCCACGATTGTATCAGAAATTTGTACAGAAGTTTTTCCAGGCTGCGTCTCCAGGGCACCACCTCGGTAAAAGCAAGCGAGCTCGTCGCTACCTACCTACCCCTTTCCCGGGGATAAACATTACGCTGATGTTACAGGCGTAGCTGATGTGACTGTCCGTTCGTCCCCATAACATTACGCAATCCTTGCACAAAGGGTCCAAGACGACATTAGTAAGATACTGAGGGGCAGGACCAATTTGCACCTAAAGCTGGCGCACAGAATCAGGGTTGGGTCGTGTCAGTGTTCCCAAAGGAGCAATTTGGGGTAGGTGCGGGGTATTGGAGCTTCCCCAACTCACAGTCTCGTCCATTCTCATCCCCAATACCGCTATCCGAAACAACGGGACTCTGAGTCGCTTGAGACTGAACTATGGAGATGCCTTCAGAGAGTGAAATGGCGTAGCGTGGGGTACTCTCACCAAAGTCGAAGCTGCTTGTCAATCCGGATCTTCGGGACTGTTTTCTCCGGGGTGCTAGGCGCAAGGGACAAAGCCTTTGGGTATCATCACGTACTTAATTTCTTATGTCGAAAGGAAGAGATACGCGCCATATTGTTGGATTCCTCAGGACTTACAGCTTAGACATCCAATTTGATTGAACGATCGTCCATTTCAGTATGACTGCAGAAACAAAGCATCAACTTCTAGGCGAGGTTACTGGTCTGGATCAGGGGAGGACTATCGCATACAGAGGAATCAAATATGCCGAGTTGGAGCACGCGTTCGCAGAACCCACACTGATCAACAACCCAACAAACTCAAGGACAGACGCGACTTCGTATGGGTAAGTCACTGTATACGCACCAAGTTTGTAGAAAATCGCTGACGCGTGTAAGTCCTCTATGCGTCCAAAACCCCGCATCGTGCGACTTTGAATTCAATTTTATCCAACATGAACTGCCTCGCCACGAGTTCAAGTTTTCTCTGACAGAATGCCTAAATCTCAACATCGTCACACCGAAAGAGAGGAATCAATCTCTTCCCGTTTTTGTGTTCATTTATGGTGGTGGATTCAGCTTGGGTGGTAATTCGTGGCCGCAATATGATCCGACTCGACTCGTCGAGCTCTCCATCAAGGAAGGAAACCCTGTGATTGGGATCAACATCAAGTAGAGCTTTTAGATCTGTTGGTAATTCATGAGCTGACTGTTGATCAAGTTACCGCGTAGGCTTGCCAGGTTTTCTGGCATCTCAAGAGCTCCTCGATAGTGGTATTAAACCCAACAATGGCTTGAGGGATCAGAGGACTGCGTTGCTATGGATCCAAAAATATATCGAAGACTTTGGCGGCGATCCCAAAAACATTACTGTGGTTGGGGAGAGCGTGGGCGCAAGTGAGTACTGGCGAATTCCAACACTTGGATTGAGGATAACGCTAAATACTCTAGTTTCTTGTTTCCTTCATCTGGAGTCTGAGAAACCACTCTTCAACAGGGTTATGGCTATGGGAGGCACGCCTCTCCTGATGAAACCTGTTCCTATTTCTGTGGCTGGCGGCATATGTGACATCGTGATGGCCAAGTTAGGGCTCGCGGCAAAGTTGACGACAGACGAAAAGCTCAAGGCTCTCAAAGACGCGAGCATCGAGCAGCTCGCCACTGCTGCAGAGCAGCTTCCAATGCTACCTATAATCGATGGCGAGTATGTCAAGTCAGCGGCCACGTTTTCAAAGTGGTCCTTCCAGGACTCTCCGATGCCAGGCACCAAATGGTGCGAAAGTATCATGATGGGAGATTGTGAGATGGATGTAAGTTCCCCAAACAGATATTAGATTCAACGTGGGTCATTCTGACTTTATACAGTCTAGCATCTTGTTCTACATGCTTCATGACCGACAAGCTGGAATAGAGGATACCTTTGTAGCAACCATGAATCGACACTTGAAGGACGAAAAGACCAAGCAGCGACTTCTGAAAGAGTACGATGTTGGAAACAACAGCGGAAAGTCCCAAGATGTTGTCATGGACAATGTCCTTCACTTTGCTCACGACATTGGGTTTTATGCACCACTGGTCTCCATTGCTTCTGGCTTCCCAGGAAAATCATATGTTTTCCACTTTAACGAACCCAACCCCTGGAAAGGCAGGTATCAAGGAGTCGCATCGCACATTTTGGATGCTGCGTTCCTTTACCAAAACTACAACAAATTCCTCGACGAGGCTCAACGGAGCTCGGCAGAGGCATTTGGGAAACACTTTATCAAATATGTCGCTGGAGGAGTGCCTTTTCCAGAGTACTCGGCGGAAAATGGAGGGGCAATGGTCTATGGAGCTGATGGCGAGAGACAGAAGTTTGTTACGGGCAAGAATGGTGAGGACTTGAAGAGAAGAAGTTCGATCTTCAAGTTAGCAGAGACTTCTAGTTTGGAGGAGCTGTCTACCCTGTGGGGATCTTTCATGAGCGGCCAATAAAGATTCTCGGAAGTCCATCTACAAGATATCAATTTAAGCTTCATTTGATTCACTGTTGTTTTCCCCAGCCTGTGAGACTGTCACCAGTCTTGCAACTTTACACAAGGTGGAACGAGAGCAATATGAGATTTGGGCTGTCATCCCATTGAGCAATGTTGAACCTTCGATTGATACGCTTCCGATGCTGCTAGTAATTCGGGGCATGAAACTATGAATTCTCTAGACATAAGCATGGAGATTTCGTGGCATGATGGAAAACGGGCTGGAGATCTGGACATCGACTGGACAGCTCTTGGGTGAGTGCGCGGTCACTTCCTCCACAACTCAATTTACGAAAGCAGACCTCAACCAAGCAAACAGAACCTGTGGGATATGGAGATCGACCTTAGTGATCTTCTTTGTGCTTGTGGCTTCACAGGAACCCCGCACCTCCACACTTCCCCAGAGTCTCCAATCACGTTAGCGCTCTCCACCTTTACCTCTATACCACGGCAGCACGATCTACGAGCCTCTGAAACCTAGGCTTACTCTAGGCTTTGGATGCATTAGAAGAATGATTTTGCCCCAAACATGATCGTTCGTGGAATAAGCGTCGCCCGGTTCTTCCCACAATACCAAGCCATGTTAATTCACCTCCAAATACTATCGGATTCTTATTTTTCATCCTCACCGTGTTGTCTACTCGCACTACCCAAGAACACTTTAACGACCAGATATGTCTAATCAACTTACTATCTTGCCAATGAAGGTCTGGGCATACTCAATGGTGCAGAACATTCTCCTGATATCCCTATGTTCCCTGCTCTGCCTTATCGTGTATCGAATTGCTTTCCACCCACTCCGAAACATTCCTGGACCGTTCCTTGCCAAACTCACAGGGCATTGGAGAAATGATCGAACATGGCGAGGAACATGGCACGATGATATCCTTCAGCTACATGAGCGCTACGGTCGAGTTGTGCGAATTGCACCCAATGAAGTCTCAGTCGTCGACCAGAACTGCATCAAGACCCTGTACGGACATGGTCAGAACGCCATGAAAACAAACTGGTATGCTGTATGGGATCCGCCCATCCCAGCACCAGCATTCTTCCCCGCCCGAGACCGCAAGCTTCACTCGTTCCTTCGGAAACGTGTCTCTGCAGCCTACTCAATGACCTCGATACTGAAGTACGAGGAGCCAATCCAGGGCTTGCTTGGCCTCATGATTGAGAGGTTGAGATTGCAGGCCAAGGCTGGGAATGCCATCAATCTGGGAGATTGGACCGGTGCACTTGCTTTCGATGTTGTTGGCGTTCTTGGCTTTGGCGCTCCATTCGAGCATCTCCAAAATGATGCGGCAGACGTCATGGAAATTCGTTCAAGCGTTCTAGAACTCTTCTTCTGGGGCCAGTGTATGGGCCACTACTGGGGCCAGATGAAGCTTCTCCGAAATGCTCTAACATTGAAGCTAATGGCACTTGCTGGGATCAAGGACAAGATCGCCGGGTTTCAAAAATGGAGCGCGGAAAGGGTGACAGCAAGGATGGCAGAGAAGAAAGATGGAGTTCAACACCCCGACATGTTGGCGCATTTCGTCAACATGAAAGCACAAAATGGGGAGCCCGCAAGCTTCCCAGAGGTTCTCGTTGAAGCATTAAATCTTGTGTGAGTCCACTCCTCTCCGATCTAGCTCTTAAACGTCTGACACTGGCAGTGGTGCTGGCGCCGATACGACCTCGATTGGTATGCGTTCTTGTGTCGAATATGTCTGCTCCCGACCTGATGTGTATCGAAAGCTTCAAGAAGAGGTCGATGAATTCTATAGGACGAACGGCTCGGATACACCGATCACCTATCTTCAGACACAACAGCTACCGTATCTCAATGCTGTAGTCAGAGAAGCTCTACGTCTCCGACCCTCAATTATTGGCCAGCTTCTGCGTCACACTCCAGAAGGAGGTCTTGTCATTGACGGCAAGTTCATTCCTGCGAACACACCAATCGGCATGAGTCCATTGGCACAAAATCGAGACAAGAAAGTCTGGGGAGAAGATGCGAATGAATTCAAGCCAGAGAGGTGGCTTGAGAGTGAAGCCAAAGCCAGGCAGCTCGAGTCTTATAACATGACGTTTGGCGGCAACGGACCCAGAATGTGTGTGGGTCGCAACATCGCTTTGGTATGTTTTCTGAATTGTCTTCTTTAGTTTTTTGCTTATCTAGATACAACTTCTGATGTGTGATCAATAGGTTGAGATACACAAGTTCCTCGCCCAGATGATTCGGGCCTTCGAGATCGAGATCGTGAACAAGGACCAGCCATACAAGATGAAGACATATTGGTTCTCGTACCAGCATGACTTCATGATAAAATTGAAAGCGAGAAGCTATTCGGCTGTTTGAGAAAATTGGCTTTCCTCGGATTTTCTGTTGGTAATATCAGGGAGACGAGCTTAGCAAGAAGTTGAATGAAAATGAATGCTTTATTTACATTGCATTCTCGCTTGATATTCTGGTCGTGTGATTAGTAATACAAAGTAGGTAGGTAATTTTCTTATCAAGAAACAGAAACAGCATGGTTCGAGCCACGATCAAAAGGTCTTTCTTCCTTTACCGTCATCAAGACTTGAATGGACGACTTGTGAGAGATTTTCAGCTCCGGAGCTTTTCTAGGAAACCTCATGTATCACCTGACGCGCAACCCAATTCAGATGACTCATCTGGCACGCCCCATCTCCAGGTACTTCATCATCGCGACTGATTCCCAGTCAAACTCCTTCCCTCATCCTCGCCAGGTCCAAACCCGCTAAGTCGTAACAACACGTTTCCTACGCTCGTGGGAGATGGAAAACGCCGTCCGAAGATGTGCAGCCAGAGCGAGTCGGCCGCTCCTTTGGGCAATGGTTGCTCTTCTCTTGGTCGATGATGATACCACCTTGGACAAACCCTGCATGAAGATGCGATAATGCTTGAGCATTGGGGTGATGGATCGCTGTGGTTATCTGAGGATGTGGGTTTCTGAGATCATACTTCCTTTTGTTTTGTTTTGTTCTGCATGCGATTGTGCGAATCTCTCGTTCCGGGTACACTCGTTGCTCGGCCCTCTGCCTAGGTCCGGAGGCTTGGAGGAAAATGGGACGACAGGTATGGGAGGGGACATTGGGCAATGGAATACACAGAAAAGAGAGACAATATCATCTGCGTCACATACCCGGGAGACAAATGGCTTCAGAAGGAGAAGATATGGTTCCACTCCCTCTCGAAGGTCGTGATGCCCGGTATTGATGGTAACAATCATTAGTATAAGAATAGTGTATCCCTTCTACCACCTTATGTATAAGGTGCAACACCAATGACCAGGGGTGCAACCATTGCCGCATACTTCTCATCCGCCCCATCCACCAACTTGACGTTTTTCATCATCCCCTCGAACCCATCACCACCAATACCACCAATACCACCAACCGGCGCCTCAATAGCCATCGGCAGATTCCACACAAAGCTATTCGAGTATATCCCAATCACGATCGTGAACTCATGCACCGTCTCCTTCTTACTCCCTTCCGGCGTGACAGCAAGATACGTGGCGTTGTTAATGCCAACGAGCTTGACATCTGTCCAAGCACCGACCGGAAGGGTATAATTGAGAATGTAAGGTGTGCCGCCGGTGATGAGCATAACGTTGTCGATGCTTCCGTTTCCAGCTTTAAGCGTCGATGCTGAGCCGGAGAAGAGCGTTCCTGGTGTTGAGGAAGTGGGCTTGATGGAGAACGAGAGGGTGTAATTCCGACCTTTGGACGTCAATGGTGTGGCGACCTCACATCCACTCTTCAATGTCAAAACTGAGCTCTTGACGCTACATTTGCTGTTCATTGTTCCGTGATACCCGTTCCCAGACTTGTCTTTCACAGCCTTGGAATTCGAGCTCGAGAAATCGTAGGACAGGATCGTGCTGCTCTTCGACGGGATGCGACGATCTAGGTTCTGTCCTGGGATGACAGCTTGCAACGTCTCGAAGATGGAGTAGTACTCGTCCATCAACAAGTCGCCACCCCACTGCTTGTCTCCCAGAGCAGGGAGGCCTTCCCGGAGTGAATAGTACGCTTCAATGACGGACGTGCTGTTCGGACCCATATCGTTCCATAGCGCAGGCAACTGTCCCAGCACATATGGACTGTCCCGAGGCGGATTGTTCGTCGCATTGAACTTATCGAAAATATATGGAGCAGTAGGGCCACCATCTGGAGCTCCATAGAATATTCTCGTCATGTTCAAGCTCTGCGGGTAAGAGCCTGACCATTTTCCTACCATGTAGAACTGGTCATCGGAGTTAAGGACGGAGTAGTTGTTCTGAATGTAGTCAAAGTAGGGATTGTCCTCGAAAAACTCCCAGTGCTGAATCGAGATATCAGTGCTGACTTCTGAGCCATCCGTTGCAGCGCCGGGGCGGAAAGTCCCCCAAATTCGTACGTTTTTGTTGTACTTTGAGAGAATGTAGTCGTGCATCGTGTTGACGTATGAGTTGTACTCCGCGACTTCCAAGCTGGAGTACTCGTCCGCACCGAGATGGACAGTTTTGCTGTGGAACCAGGGCATGAAAGTGTCCCAGATTGTCTTCATCGTTGGGATCGTCTCCGGGTTTGAGATGTTCAACATGGTGAAATCGGTGCTGAGAGCCAGTTCAGGCTTCCATTGCGTGATGACCAGAGCGTGACCTGGGGCTTCGATCTCTGGGATGATAGTCACGCCTCTGCTTGCGCATTTCTGCTGCATGTTCTCAAATGCTGAGTGATAGTAAGACTCGTTGGCGCGTTTGTTGAGACCGGCGATAGCAGGGTCGTCGGAGTTAAGTCGGAAGGCAGAGTAGTAGTCAAGCTTCTCCTGGTAAGTGAGGTCTGGGTTGAGGTTCATGCTGTCGCTTAGATGGAGGTGCAGCGTATTTTGCTTGAAGAATGAAAGGTAGGAACACATCTCAATGATGAAATCAGCTGGATAGTAATGCCTTCCTACATCCAGCTTGAGGGCTGTCAGCTTCTACGGCGTGTGTGGATAGTTCTAGGACTTACGAATGTTCCCCGAATTCCCCATCCTGGCGAATCAGTAGCACTTCCCAGGCTCAATTTGTCGCCTAAAACACCCTGCTGTAGAATCGATCTCGTTCCCCACCAAACACCAAGCGGACTCGCCCCAGTAATCACAATTCCTTGCTTGGTGATCTCGATAGAATACCCTTCAGAGGTAGGTCTTCCAGCGGCATCAAGATAATCGCTAGAATTTCCGATAGTCAAAAAGATGGAATTCTTCACAGCGAATCTGCCGGTGCTGACTGGGACTTTGAGATCCAAAGATGAGAGCAAATCGTCGCTGAAAGTGGAGGCGAAGCTTTTGAGTGTGGGAGGGATAAGAGTCTCGCCCTGGTCGTTAACAACGTTCTGGTATTTAGAATCGACAACGATTGATCTTAATTGCTTGAGCGAGAACGAATCCTTCGAGCTGGATGCTTCGAAGGGAACGGTGGGAATGCCGACCCATCGCGCAGCTGCATTTAATCAATATTGGTTGACGTTTTGGAGCCGACAACCTACAGATCTGTGGTGGAAGCAAGATGGCTACCACTGTTAGGAAATAGAACCTCATTGCTGCTGTATTAGAGTGCTACGATGGGCTGTCCTGCGTGAAGAAGTGCATCGATAGCATCTTATACCATTACGCCGCAGGCGTTCTCATTCCAAGAGCTGGCACCTTGATTGTACCTTTACATCGCGGTGTATTAAAAGTAGGGGAAGTAACGTTGCTATAATCCCTGATCCGCACTGGTGACGATGATCGCTGTAAAGTTAGATCTGAAAGTGGGGAAGTTCGCCATCGAGACGCGGGACATCAGATGAACACGACCCGACAGCGAAGTTACCAAATGTTTTGTGAATGGATGTATGTGATTAGAAAATATCGCATACGAGCGAGGACGGCTAGAATGTGGAGTCCAGGTACTGCGGATTAGGAGCACTCCTGGTTGTGTCTGAAGTTATGATCAGAAAGTGGGGGACCATGCCACGCAACAACATCAATTGAACGCCAACGAGAATTGAAAGACTGAAAAGGGTGTTTTTTGGTTGGAGGATCTTTCTGACATATTTTGGCTATCTATATTATCTCGGATAAACTGCGAAGAGTATATGATACTCGAATCCATAGCATCTATTGCCAGCTTCTATCGAGTGGAGGCGGTCAAAGGTGAGTCCACTGCGGGGTATCATTTCGGGGCCTGGCCGATCCAGGTACTAGCTCCAAATGCAAGCATGGGAATGCCGACAAATAACAAGATCGCGTATTTGAATGGGATAAAGTGACATTCTGGACTTCTCCCAGTCCTTATCGGCGGTGACGTGTAGTGAGGGGCGGAATCCAAGAGACCGATTGTTACATCCTCTCTATTCGAATGCGACCAGGTACCTTCGAATCCTGAGACCTTTCCGGATACTCTGTATTTCAGGCGCAAGTCCTTTCACAAATGCGCGATTGCGGGCATTCCTGGTCCCCATGGGTGTTCCTGTCTTCTCAGTGCGACCTTCCTGTTGCGCGGGAAAGTCTCACGACTTGGTCCCTTTTTCTCTCGCCGATATCAATTCTGCCCGCTTCGCCTGCAGCGCGGCCTTTTCTTCCTTCAAAGCTCGAATTCTTTCCGATTCGGCAATCTTCGCATCAAGTAATCTCTCTTCTTCGTCCAGCCTTCGCATTTCGTCTTCTTCGTCGGTTCCCGAGAGAAGAGGCGCCGCCTGCGCATTTGGGGACTCTTCGAGTGGGGAAGAATGCCATGGCCCATTAGCCCAAGATGCAGATATGACTGCATCAGGTACTGGTCTTCGAGTAATGGGAGTAGGTGACTGTGTCAACGTTGCTGTGTCAGGCCTTGGTGTTGCTGGAACAGTGGCCAGCTCTGCTGCAGCTCTCATCTCGCTGTCTGGCTCTTGCGTGCTTGGGAAGGCTTCTATTGCGCTAAAAGTACGAATTGTGCTGGGCACAGAGCCAGTGTTCTGCGTGGTGCCATCCGAAAATGTCGTAGAATGGTTTTCTGGCAGTTCGGGTTTCGACCGCTGCTCAGAGAATTTCTCCAAGATTGCATTACTGTCTAGTTCGTGCTTCGGCGGAGGCGATCCTACTTCCAGGCCTTCCGGTGTGAGATCGAGGGTAACTTGAGGTTGGCGCTTCTTTCTTCGAAGCCAGAGTAAGAAGGCTATTACGGCTGCAATGACAATAAGCAAGACTACTCCAACAGCAATACCGGCAATGGCTCCTGTCGATAGTCCTGAATTTGAACTTGAATCTACTAGAGCTTTTGAAGTGTCATCCGAAAGCCCAGGTGAGGTAGAAGAGGATATCGCCGAGGATTTGACCCCGGACAGCTTAGGAAGTCCTGTGAGGCTCGCAGTACTTGATCTAGAAGATGAGCTGGAGCTTCTTGTATTGACAACTGCTCTACCCAAAGTCGGCAGCGACACTTCTCCATTAACCGACCAAATACTGGCTGTAGAGCTTGGACAGCCGAGTGTGGTGGTCACTGTCCTGATATCGTAAGACGGCAGTGGGGTACCAGTTGGTGTCAAAGTCGACCATCGAGATTTCAGATTACTGAAGTCGCCAGGAATGGGAGTCGGCGTTCCGCTCGTTGCTCCTCCGGCATATGAGACCAAGCCGTATCCATTCTCATGAAGACCCCATTCGTACACGATAGCTCCCGAAAAACGATCGTTCATCGCACTTCCGAACAAGGCGACCTGGTCTCCAAAAGTCCTGGGCTGGGGGTCGATGCACCCAGTCTCGGCGACGAAAATGGGAATATTGTAGCCTGAAGTATTTGCGTAAAGTCCATTGAATCCAGACGCTGCCATGGAAGAATCGCCACACCAACTGTAGTCATGCTGGCCGAAGAAGTCAATACTCTCTGCCCCACAAGCCAAGTAATTTTGCAGAGCTGGCCTGAGACTCGAGATATCTGCTGCTGCGTAGCCTATAGGTATAGTTCGATACCCCATCCCGTCCCTGTATGCCTTCATGTCTAAAGCGATTGCCTTAATATATGGAGCCAAGGATGTACGGTCGCGATCGTTGATTATCTCATTCCCAGCGAAGAACCCTAAGGTGTTTTCGAAACCTGCGAACGCGTCTATTGTGGCCGTGTAATGGTTGTACAGAGCATCCGTCCATTTTGGGTCGACCTACGGAGTTGATCAGAACCCGCTCAGTGTAGAGTGGTATTGGTGACCTACTCTGTTGAACGAATTTGTTGGATCCCCCAAATCAATAAGAACATAAATACCCGCATCTTCAAATACTGACATACAGCCTGTGTGATCTGATGTCGAGTTCACCGTAGACACCCGTATAGTATTCGCTCCGAGACTTTTCATTAGTGTTGCCTTCACTTGATTAGTACCTAGTCTACACTTGCGTTCATAAGTACTTACATCTCTACTACATTGTACCGTGTCGACTAACGGATCATAAGGAGAACTGTTCGACAACTGGTAGACAACGCCTGTGATTGACCTACAATTTAGCATTCCTCGTTCGCGCGACTTTGGGAGAGAGAATTACCCTTGATGAAGAATTGGTTGCCATCAGAGTCGAAGAACTTTGCGCCAATGACAGATATTGTTGGTAGAGAAATGACAGGAAGGACAAAATTGAGGAAGAAACCGGCCGTAGCCAGCATCCTCACATATGCCATGACAATAGAGGAGTAAAACGAGAGTAAACACAATTTGGAAGCTGTGAAGGAAAAAGTGAGAGACAACATCAACGAGACAAGAAACTCATCAAACCCTCAGCGGCGCAGCCCGCATCCTTCGCACACTCGTACATGAACTACCAATCAGAAAGATCGTGAGGCCCTTTGGCGCTCTTGGCTCTTGCCATGGGGTTGAGCTTGGGCCTCGAATAGGCACCTTAATTTCAACCTTGAAGCTTCATTGGGGGCCGACTCAGGGGCGATTGGAGATCAGGAGAGCCGTTTCGAATCTCGTTAAAAAGTTCGCCAAGGGGATGGAATGATGGCGACGAAAGAATAGCGAGACTTCCTTGCTAGCCAACAACAACACCACATCGTCAGTGAATTGCGGAAGATAGACGGCTGTATTTGAACATCGACGTCCAGTCCAGTCCAGTCCAGTCCAGAACATTCTTTTGAAGAACGGATTCGAAGTCCCTTCAGCAGTCGCAGAATAATTGTCAATTGACTGGAAACAGAGATAAAGAAGGAATTCGCACCTAGGAGCTTGAAAGTGGCTGTCAGAAAGTTCTTGACATATAGTACGAACGATTGGACTTACAGATATTAAAAACAAGAGGAAAGGATTTCTCGGGTGTGGCTTGACGTCAGTCGAAGCACGATATCTTAGGCATGAAATAAATCGAGAGCATTCAAAGATCTCGAGTTTCTACTCGACTCCAATCCGACCGGGAATGTAATAGCCACAGAATATTCCGCGCGTATCGCGAGAGCAAAACAAAATACCTCACTGCTAGACAACTATCATCCGCATGGTTCCGCAGGAAAACAAAAACTGACCATAATCTTCAATTCATCTTGAAGAAATGTCCAGACTCTTCGATCAAAATGGGATGGAAGAGACTCAAGGAATTTCGACAATACTAAAAGAAAGCATCGAGCAAAAAAAACACAAGACAGACTGATCATTCGAAAGGTGGTGATGAGTTGAAGAAGATGCAAAGGCATATGCTCTCGAACAAGCACGATTATGGACCGCCACAGTCTGAAGTTGCACACAGGATACGTTGAACGTACCCATTTCCTTTAAAGATATCGGAAAGTAATGAGCTGTAGAGAATTCTCCAAATCTTGTAACAATGTAATTAAGTTGTGGAGGTCAGACAGGAGATCCAAAGACATCGTTGGTGGATATGCCAAGGACTTAATCAGCTTATCAACGGGAGGAGCTAGTTCTGACCTCATGGGAACACGTCCACTCCGCATCAACACAGAGCACTAGCCATCGCGAAAGACGCCTCCGACAATGGCAGAACTTCTACGTCCACGAGTAGATTGGTTTGCTCTTTCGCACCCATGGAATGCCGAAAATCAAATCCTTACGACGGAGCAGAATGAAGAGTTGTGTATGTTCGAAAAGCAGGAAACCCTCAGGGCTCAGAAGGTACAGCGTCGTCAAGCATTCGAAAAGTCCCTCTTGCTACAGAGGAGGAAGTTTGAGGCCGAGGAACGTTTGATTCATGCGGATGCTATATATCCTTTCATGTACAAACTTTGGGTAGGACTACCAATTCCATTCTGCGCTATGAATGGCAGTACTGATTGAGATACAGGAAGGAGGACTTGAAGGAGCTCGACGTAATACAATCCCTGCCTACACCTTCACAAAATTTCGACAACTGCCAGTCGAGTTACAAGAGAACATATGGTCTATGGCAACTCGAAGCGGACGCTCCAAGATCCGCAAGATCCTAGCAATGCGTTACGATGTCTCCCCAAGCCACGGAGACGGTGCCTTGGCAGGCAGAGCATCGGAAGGCTCCAGTCGGATAATTCGAGAGCATAACACGTGGACATCTGAGAAAACTCCAGTTACTCTTTGTGTCTGTCGCGACTCTCGCAGGGTTGCTCAGCGCATACACACGCGAATGAGATTCTGTGGTGCTCGGCAACGTGCACAGCGGCCCGAGGCGTATTTTAACACCTTATACGATCAATTCTACCTCGCGGAGTACCCTTGGAATGATTTTAAACTTTTGATCGATATTTTGATCAAACAGAACACTACCCGTCCCCTTCAACCGAAGGTGGAGCGAGATATGGACAGGTTCTTCGAGATTCGGTATCTAACCGTAGATTTTCATATATTTGCGGGCGTTCCAACAAGTGTCTGGGTAGAGTTTCCAAAGCTTGTCAAGCTTACGATTGGCATATACCCATATGAGGCGATCAATGACCGAGAAGCGATACCGGATAGAGACCTTGGATTTGTGAAGCCCCAGAGAGGCTCTAAATATGGCAAGCGTGCAGACTGGGTCTTATCGGCCGCTTCTACAGCTCTACGGGCAGCTGGCGACGAACGTCGTCACTGGAAAATGCCCGAGCTAGAAGTGCTTGTCCGTCTAACTGGTGATGAAATTGACGATACTGTTGAAGAACATTGGACGGAAGATCTGGAAGAATATGAACAAGCAGTTGCGCTTTATATGGGCGTGGAAGATTCTACTGAACAAGAGCAGGAAAATACTGAAGATAACTTGGATGATACAGGCAGTGACCACGCCAATGAAGATGGTACCGATGAGGAAGCAGATGCCGACTCGGCTTGGTTTGAGCAAGCAGATGCGCGGATGAAGCAGACCATCTCGCCAGCAGAAATCAAGCTGCTCAAGCAAGAACATCATCCAAGTAGGAAGATTTTTACAAGAAGACCTAACTCAAGTCCAAATGAGTGGTGGGAAGACGAGGATATAGAGGTTTGGAACTGGATTTCAGACAGTGAGACAGAAAGCGGAGAGACGTACCCTCCTAATCGTCCCTTTATATACCCACAAACCTCAAGTATCTAAATACACAATGCAAGTTTTTGATATCGAGGTTGCTTGGACGTAAGGCGGTTGGTGTAAAGTTGTCATGCTAACACTCAGAGCTATAGCTTCAACTTAGCAGGAATTTAAGAAGTGATTCATCCGTACGGCCATGCTCTTGAAGTGGCTGCCACCTCGAAGTGAATCTCCAAGTGTCCCAAGTAGTCACATGACTTGGTGTCGAAGGGCGGGTTGAGGGGCACTCTCGTCGCGTCTGCAGTTTGTCTTTCGCACCCACATTCATTCCTGATCACCTTCAAAAACAACAACAACAACGTGCTTCCAGCAATCTCTGCAAATACGAATAGCGCCTCGTTCTCCACATAGAAATATCCTTCATCATCTTCTGAGCGATCAACGATGGCAGACGACGCATTGGAAACTTGGGACTACTGGAGACCAAAATATCGATGGATCGTTGATAGCAAGGAGCCGCCCGCCGAATCAATTTTCAATTGCCCATAGTATAGATCTAATTAAGACGGAGTTAGATCTATACTATGGGCAATTGAAAATCAAGAATGAGATCGCAAACCGCAAGATTGCTTTTGAAGCCGAGATGACGGCAGAGCGATTAGCTTTCGAAGAAAGTCAGCGGATGATGAGAGAGGCCTTCGAGAAGGAGGCTGTGGCAAGACAAGACGAAGTTAGCAACTCGTTCCTGCAACGTATCAAAGTATGTCGAATGGTCCATTTCAGTAGTCGCATGCTAACATGCTCTCAGTCCGAAGGCATCGAAGAAATCCGAAAGCGAATTGTGCCTGCCTATACATTCACGAAGTTTCCCAAGCTACCTTTGGAGCTGCGATTGTACATCTGGAACCTCCTCTGCCGTACGGACGATGCATCAACGTTCATTCTAGTGAATACGGAAGCAAGCCGCAGTTTCTGGGACCATTCGCTTAGTGCAGTGCCCGAGGGTTCCACTCAATGTATCCAGCCAACAATGAGCAAGCACCAGCGATCAGTGATTCACGGGAAGGCTCCGATTGCCATGAGAGTCTGCAAAGAGTCTCGAGCCGAGAGAAAGAAAGTCTATGAGTTATCCTGTACCGCGCGCACTACGAGGAGACCTTCGAGAACCGCAGATATGATAATCAGGGAGGATTGTTCTACAACGAGCAGCCAGGAGATAGGATGTGCTACATCAATGTTCTTTATAATCAGTTCTACATGGGTGGTAGTCGATGGGACTCATTCAAGGTATTAGTTGATTTGGTTATCGAGTCTAATACTACACGGCCTCTTCCCCCAGCTGTTCAGCAGCAGCTCCAAGGCTTGACTCACATGCGTCAGCTGCTAGTCGATATCAACATCTTTGGAGCGGCGCTCATGGAGCTGTGGTCCAAATTCGACCTCGAAGTCCTTACAATCGTGTTTCATCCAACTTCTGATGTCAACGAGATGGCAGAAGAAGACTTCCTTGATGGCAGGTAACTCTCCTACGAGCCGAAAGTTTTCAGGGAGCCAGCCAGCGATTCCAGGATAGGAAGACATGCCCATTGGGTACGCCAGTATGCTACCGAAGCTTTGACTAACATGCGACAGAAGCACAAACTGGTTTGGAAGTTGCCAAAGATCAAGGCCACATGTAGAGTGGATGGGTGGTTGTCACGTAACGCCAACGAGGAGGATTTCAGCGAAAACGAGGTGTAAGCAGGAGACAATCGGAATGGAAGATGCGATACTGGCGAAAGTGGAGAGCATGGAAAATGCTAGGACCATGATGAATACTCTGAGCACCAAGAAGTACAGGCCATCGAAGGCAGTACACCGCTGGAAAGCGACGACTCTCTGTGGTTTAAGAAGGCCGCCGCCGTCATGATCCATCAGTATCCTACTAGAGAGACGATCAATGCTTTCAAGCAGAAATATCATCCCAAGATTGCATACGCTAATTACGCTACGAATCACTTGCGCAACTGAGGGGAACGAAAATTGAAGTCGTTTGCATGCAGGTCAACATTTCGGCTGGAGGCTTTTTGCTGGTCAATTCTGAATCGAGGCTTTCGCGGACACTGTTCTGAAACTTCGTAGATTAGATAAAATCAATCTTTGACATCAATGTAAGTGTGAGCGAGTGGCGGTCTCGCCATGTCACGAAAGTAGACGTGAGCATCTGACGAGGACAGATTCCATATGGCAGATTTTATATGCAATTATCCTGGATACTGGTACGTCTGGGGCGGCATAGGATGTTAATCTGGACATCAAATCAAGTCGACGGCCTCTTTCGCTTGCGGGATTCGCCAATCAGACTGGCTAGTCTGATATTATTGTTCAAATTTTTATAAGTAGGTAATCTGCAGGTGCTATGCCAACAATAGTTTATTCCTTGGTGGTCCAAATACCATCGCATCCAAATGTGGTCATTTCTCATTTCTCATTTCATTCGTGACCAGCTTCTCGTTACTTGCTCTTCATTTAGTTCCTTCTCCGCGTGTATATCCTTCTCGATCATCACTGTGCGGCTCTTCTCATCTACACAAATGAGAGCAAGAACCTGCCCATTAGTCTTCCAGAGCTGGTCTTCGCGAGTTCTTCCTGTCCCGCATTGAAATCGAGTGGTTTGTTCCGCTCCTTCAGCATATCCACTACCGGTCTGTTAGCGAATCCCCAAACTGTAGTAAAAGTTGTCACCTACCATTGTTCATGACTTTCTCCCTCATGTCATGAATCATTTTCGTCGCCGCCTCATCAAAGCCAACATCGTCGCGAGTACCGAAGTCGTCTCTTAGCGGATTCAATCCGCCAGTATCCGCCCTCCCAGTCCGGTACAAAGCATGGAACAAATGCGTCAGCTGGGCAAAAGGCCCATCGTCGACCATCTCACAATACTCCTCTGGCTCCTTCTCGACCGCCGCTCGTGCCTCGAGATCTCCCATCCGAGCAGCGTGCACGTGAGCACCAGCCAGAACCTCCATCTGCTCCATACAATATGCCAGCAGCAGCATGGTAGCGAAGCAGGTTGGCCAGAGAGACTTGTCACGGCTTCGCATGATTTTCTCGAGCTGTGTGAGGACTTTCGTCGTCATGAGGCGACTCGTATGGTATGAGAGTGCTTTTGTCTGGCGGTTGAGGATGCGTGAGGAGTACAGCTGGTCTGCGGAGGCTTCTATCTTGAGGTGGGATAGCATGCGTGTTACGGAGGGAGGGGTGAAGATAATAGGACGATTCACGGAGCGGATCGTGGCGATGAGTTTGAAGCAGTCGTGGATGAGCTTGTCTTTCTGTGCAATGTCAGGGATCGGTGCTTCAGAAAAGGAGTGGGTTACTTACCACTGGCAGTGCATGATAAAAGCCGAACAAGATTTCGAACAGTGTGCTTGCAACAGTGGAACTGGTGTGCCCGAGAATCTGAACAGGGAAGAGCGGATTTTGAATGATTTCGTCGATCCTTTTCAGTGTCTCGTCGCCGAGTTGTTTCACATCGAGATCAAGAATCCCAACAGGCAGCGATTCGACACCAAGTGGTTGTCCATTTCGATCATTGTACGTCTGCTGAGTTGAACCATCTGGGATGGGGGTGAAGTAATTGACGGAAAGCGTAACGCTGAAAGCGTCTGCCCAGGATGTAACGTCTACGTCTATGGTTTGAGACGTGAAACCGCGGGTGTTGGTCGAAAGGTAGGAGCTGATAGCTTCCGGGGTGAAGTCCGATATGATCCATTCTACAATTGTCAGTCTTTCATTTGTCCAGGAGCATTATGTCAGTGCATCATACCGGGGAACAGGATAACAGTATAGGAAGCAAAAGGGGCTCGATTGCATCGCGGATACGACTTCGTGCCTTTCTTCTGGCATCTTTGGCAAGTGGATCCTTCGGAGCACTAGAATCATTAGAAGAATGAGAAGAGGTTTGGGGGAAAAGGCAGCATACGGGCATTTTCATCACCCAGCAGTTCCAACATGCCCCAACCCTTCTGACCTCTCTTGATTTCTTCAAAGTCGCAGGAGCCAGTGCTCCCTTTCTGCCGCCGTGGGTGCGGGCTGGACCGTGACCTTCACTTCCATCATGGGCCACAAACGTAAAAGTGGTCGGACTTGAAGTAGTTGAGCTAGTGTACTCCTGTAACTCTGGTATGTTGTTCTTGGGGAGCTTTCTTGGTGACAGCGCAGCTGGGGAGCTGACTTGGCTGAACGCTGAAGGTGATGCAGATGAGGACATTCGCTCGAATATTGAGAGTGGGCCTAGTTTGCCATCCAGTGTGCTTACCGACGCTGGACTGGCTTCCTGATTTGGAGATGTGGCAGGTTGTTCTGCGTACTCAGGAAGATGTGATGTCCCACGACTTGAGACCTGATGCACCTCCTTTACAGCTGCGACCCTCATACAAGCCATCGGGAGAGCTTGAAGCCCAAATCTCTGTGCAAAGAATCCATTATATACACCATGGGGAAGCAAGCATGTACCAAGGCCCAGGAGGAACTCTTTAGTGCCCTTCACTCCTAGAGTATCCCATTCGTTGCTTCGTAACATCCTCCGCGTTTGCATAATCTGGGCACGAATTTCCTCATCGTGGATAGCAGCGGGACCTTGGAGGACAACGTCGGCTTTTGAAGACCAGCAGAAGACGCTGACTAGTGCCTTGTATCCGCTAGCAATCTTGATGGCTTGTTCCTCGCTCCAAGGATTGGGCTCTTCGTAGCTAGTCCTGATCGAGTAGGCATCTGTAAGGATGGATTTCGCAATGCCAAAAACCAGGAGTGTGTAGAAGCAAGCGATCTGAGCAGTCCCACCAAGTTTGGCTCTGGCTGAACAAGCCCTTTCAAAGCTGCGCAGGAACGTCTCAACGTCCTCTTTCAAGTCGACAAGGACAAGTGTGTTTGGTGTTGACCTTGTGCGATCAAATGGAACGTTGCCAACCATTTCACCAGAAGCTATCTGAGCGCAGAGCCTCTCCAGTAGATACAGTTCCGTAGATTGGCGAAGCAGTCGCTTCGCTAACCTGAACAGCTCCCAGGGGGCCTATCAATCCTGTTAGCGCGAAGGTCGACGAAAAGATATATTACTTACTGGTTCTGACTTCGCGAAAGCGTTTCCCGTGGATAACAAAGTGAAGAGATTGTAAGCAGTCTTGGACATATATGCGGGTTCCATCGAAATGACTTGAAGCACGGCCCAAGCGGCTTCGTAATCCTCCAACTCGATCGCCGGCATCTCAGCATTCTCATCATATTGAACAAATGAGCTACCCGAAAGACCTAGCGATTCTCGTCGTGCTGTATCTTCCCAAGATGACTCCGACAACCGTGCAAAGTCATCGTTTGTCCGAATCAAGTGTATCATACGCCTCTTCTTCTGATCAGACACTCTCGACTTCGTCAGCACGAAATTGATCGTCTCTGTCCCACCAGTACGGTATGACAAAGTCCTCTGAGTCGATCGAGAAAAAGCTAGTAGGATTAGATTGCGTAGATCATCCGTATGCAACAGACTCACCAGGGCAAAATATCGCGGAGAGGTCGCGCAGATGGCCCCTGAAGCAGCCAAGAACTTTCCAAAAGTCGCTCTCGTTGTCAAAGCCCTGACTTGGACAATGCCTGCACTGTTCAAGAGAATCGCACTGCCTATTTTAGCAAGATAAAATGCGATTCGGCGGTCAACACACCTTCTTCTTCAAAATCCTACAACGAAGGCAAGGATGCTTCTCGCTGCCATCGGTTCGAAGGCGCTTCGAACGAGCATTGGACGGGTCCGGTGAAGCATTTTGCGACGAGGCGGAGAATACATGGTATCCATCGCCTGAGTCCGAGATTTTCCTCTTCTTCGACAGTTCAGTTTCCGCTGCATTAACACGCATTGAAGGGGTTGGTGTGGTCTCGTGATTCAGCCAGCGTTGGAATTTACACCGAGCGACCTTTGAGAAATGCAACTCTGGGGCATTCTGGAGATACTGAATTGCAGCTTCCAACTTCCCTGAGGTTCGAAATCAGGTTCGGTCACCATGAAACTCTGACAGAACGTACCAGCTTTTGTGATGCCGTCCTCCACAGATTGAATTCTCTGCCTCAACAACTGACATCGTTCCTCAATAGCCGGTGGCGGACGACCGTCTGAGAAGGTCAGAAAGCTACGGAGCTATTAAGATATACCGAACATACCATACGCTACGAAATACTCCAGGATTGCGAGCTTTTGCTTCAATATCGCTTCAATTTCCTCATCGTTAGGCTGCCATTCACCGACTAACGAGGGTTCCTCTGCCACGATCTTCGGGATCATTGTTTCAGCATTGTTGATGGATTCCTCGAAATTTTCGAGGTTCTCCATTGAGGGCAAGCATCCGTGTCTTATATGCTTCAAGGCTGCTGCTGAGGACGACCACGTATGTGGGCGATGAGTCCACTCGCCGAGGCTGAGCACTTATCGGTGACCAAAATCTTTGAGGCGGCAGGACACCTTCCCCCATTCAGCGACCGGTGCACAAGGGTTCAAGCTTTAGTCAGCGACGAATCCTATCTATCACAATAGATTACTGCGAGTCTCTTCGTAGCAATAGCTCTTGATGCCATCGACCAAGGCACATATATTCGGAGCTTTGAACCAACGGCAATGCTGTATCTGCGTGAATATACAATGGTACGTACTGTGTTTGCGGGGTCGCCAAGCTTTCGTTCAAATCCAAGAATCAAAAAGGCATGAAGGTACACATTCATCACTTCGAGAAGCACGCTAACTGTTTGATCTAGACTACCCCCGACTCGAACCAAATGTCTCTTGACGCAGACTGCCCGTATCTCGAACCCAGAACTGCGGGAATTGATATAAACATCTTTTTAAACGACGCAGCTGGCCATTGGACAAGACCTCGTGCAAATCGGACGGACATCTACCCCTTCACACAGTCATGCCGTGGTATATACATGGACCTTTGACACATTGCAGACGGTGAACGGAAGGAAAGAATACCGCTGAATTTTTAAAACTCTGGCTTTATGCCGATTCTAGGTCGGAGCATATGTCCCCAATGCGCTCGGGGCTCTCTACCGAATTTTCATTACAACCAAAGGAGCAACGTTTGGGAGCTCAACGTGTATTCGCCATTAGATACCGTTCTTCAAGACATGGATTTTGGAAGGGAAAAGTTCGCAAAACTACACCGTAAATCATGCCCCTCAACGACGGGCTATTCACACAGATGAAAGCCCGCTATTCTTGATATCTCCCAACGGGGGATAGCTCAGAGGTTGGCTGTTGTATGTGCCTACTCCGCAAATCGAAAAAGTCCGAGAGGGGGATTCCAGCCAGGTTGCAAGCTCGCCAGTGCTTCAGACTCGACTCGAGAGACGACTGTGCTTGCTTCCAAGAGTCTCCACTATCACTCCCTTGACTGCTGCTCGCGCTTCTCGAAAGTCCATTATTCCTGGCTACTTTCTTCGACTTCTCGTATCCCGAATGTATCGCCATTCGAGCGATGGCAGAGAATCCCCCACTTCTTCCGCGTGTCCTAGAAGGGGGACTGGAGACGTCGAGCCCAAGCAGAGGCGACTCTGACGGCTTCCCTTCCTCTCTTCCCAATACAGTTCCAAATTCGTGAAGCAGACCGTCAGCATCAATCTGCTCGTGAGGGTCTTCCGGAGCTGGGCAGCGTAGGTCGATACCAAGTCGCGGGGCTTCGAAGTGTTCGTGTATCTTTCTCATACTCATGGCATGCGTGCCTTCTGGGTCATACAGAGATATCCAGGAGTCTCTTATGCAATTGTAGGTTCTCGTCGCTTTCTGTCGCCGGGTCTGTTCCACCAGGTCTGGAGATGAGTAAGTCAAGCACTCAAGAATCTTGGAGGGGCCTTTACCTCTAAATTCGAACGGCAAATTTACGTTATCCTCCTCGGGAAACCCCTTGGGGTCATACTTTATGATCACACGCACAGACATGCTCTGGAATATGTCCTGCCAATTGAAGACCAGTGCGATGAACATCCAGTCAATTGGGGGTTTCCTTTCGAATCTTGCTGCACCTTTGCTAAGCTCGGCAGTGTTGCATGCTGTCCACTTCTTTTGGACCGCTATTGCAAAGTCCCGAAATTGGTCATTGATTGGACATTCGTACTCCCAACAGGCAATTGCGAGGTCAAAAAGTTGTTGAAAGCCATGATCACGACTATCGACTGCAAGCTCCGGGACCTTATCGTCGCTCTCTCCTGGGATGGTGCTGATAATTGTTCGCAAAGCTCTCTCAGTGACTCCCCCGTTTGGGACTATGCGTGACTTCGAAGACTGGGAAAGGCCCAGTCTATCGTTGAGGATTTGAGACCCAATTTCCGGGAGTAACCATGGACATTGCTAGTGTTGACGAACCTTCGCCATTTAACATCCTTGGTGAGATCGTGATAAAGTTGGACTTCGTGTCGAAAGCTCTTACTTGAGCCGAACATTGTTCCTCGTCCGCCTTGCCCTCATGTCGTGGAGTTGCCAGGCTAAATCTAAAGGTGGGTTGATTGCTGAGCGCTCGCGGAGGTATTGTCAAGGCATGTTCAGCTGTGGAACTTGTGGTGCTACCAATATACTTGTGGTACCCACTGAACCAACACGCGACTAACATGCAGCAAAGGGTCTAATTAGAAAGTCAAACCACGCCGATAAGCTTCGGTGGACGCCGATTGCCCTAGAGCCTCAAGACACGAGGGTCTGCAAGCCATTACTTTGGGCTGCGACATGGTCTGCGTTATCGCGCCTGATTCCCATATCTCATTTTCAAGTCGCTTTGCAATGTTGCACTTCTGTGTCGATCTAGGCTGACCTGAGGTTCTTCTGCTTTTCCATTGCGAGCCAGAGATAGGGGGGCTGGTCACTTCAGATTAGACCAATGGATCTGTCCGACTCGAGGGCTGAATGGCAGCACAGCATGTATGGTTGCAGTCAGCCTGCGTGTTCTCGTGGGGGCCATGACTCGTCTCTCCCATAAGTTGTTTTCTCTCACTCATTTAGACCTTTCATTTCAATAATCGCTTGCGTATCTCTACATCATGTCGCAGACATACATGTTCGATGTGGTCACTGCTTTCAGTGCTTCGAGTCTGAATATCTCGGCAGAGGACTTCAAAGCCAGGAACCCAAATGAGTTCTATTCAGTGAGCGATGCTCTCTAGTCTTGAGGCCATATCATTCAAGCTCACACATTCTTGACAGAGCGGCGATTTAGCATAGGTCATGGTATCGAGTGGTCTCGTTCTCCTCATGGTCCCTGGACTCGGATTGTTCTACTCTGGAATATCAGAGAGATGTTCTGCGATTTCCATGATGTGGCTCTCCATGATGACAACAGCTCTGATTGGAGTACAGGTAAGCTATCATCTAAAGATCGTCTGAAGGTAGTGCTAAACCATGCAGTGGTTTCTATTGGGATATACAGTTACTTTCAGTGGCTCTAACAGAATATGGAGAGGGGCCGATAGTGTCGTCTTCCACAGCGATTTGACGATTCCGTGGGGTACCAAGCCCGGCACCAAGATTCCACAATTATCATACGCGTTTTATCAAGGGATGTTTGCTTGCTTGGCGTAAGTCTCGCCTATTGTTACCAAGATCCAGCTAATGGAGAACAGTGCAGCTGTTTTCAGTGGGGCAGCGATTCGCAAAGGCCGACCTCTTCATTTCCTGGTCTTCATCTTCTTGTGGTCAACTTTCGTTTATGGCCCTATAGCTCGCTCGTCGTGGAATCCTGTCGGCTGGTCCAATTATTGGAAGGGGGAGACAAGCGGTGTGTTTGACTTTGCTGGAGGGACCGTCGTTCATATTGTTTCTGCAACGACCTCCGCGGTTTACTCGATTTTCTTCAAATGGAGACGGACGATCTTCCGCCTTCCGCGCCTTCAGCAAGTCGACAGAGATTCCTTGAATCGAACATACAAGCCACATAACACTGTGAATGCTGTTCTTGCGACCGCTTTGCTCTGGATTGGCTGGTTTGGATTCAATGGAGGGTCTGCTCTGGGTGCGAACTTACGAGCTGTTTCGGCTTGCGTTTCAACTCATCTGGCTGCTTGTGCCGGCGCTGTCATGGGAAGCGTTCTCGAGTACATCGCCGCTTCCAGAAGGGAAGTGGATGCAGGCAAGTTCTCCGTTGTCGGGTTCTGCAATGGCGCAGTCGCGGGACTTGTCGCCATCACACCAGCAGCTGGTTATGTGAGACAGTTTCCAAGTACATTTGTGATAATCTAGCTCATATTTTCCCTAGGTCCCATATTGGTCTGCTCCCATCTTTGGAATTGCTGGCAGCTTCTTCGTCGCCCCGTTCCAGGATAGCAGTGAGGCCTACTTTGATACTAACGAGATTTTCGTTGTCCATGGCGTGGCTGGTTGGGTGGGAATGTTATTGACTGCTGGACTTGCTCGGTATGTGCCACAATTCCAAGGAATTCACTTTGGCTTTGGAAAACACATGAAGTACTACAGTGACCTACAATCCACTAACATAATACCAGTGCTGACGTTGCTGCACTTGACGGGTATACAGTCATCGTCAACCACAAGTGGGAACAGCTTGGGTATGTCAATCCAACCTTACCTACAGCCATCAGCTAACTTCCAAAGCATTCAATTCAGCGACGGGCTAGCAGGTATGGCTTGGTCAGGCGGTATTACGTTCCTCATTCTTCTCTGCATGGAAACCGTCACCATCTTCACCAGGAGGTTGTGGGGCATTCCAGAACCTGAGTTTCAATTGATTCTGGACCAAGATATCATCCTCGATCATGAGATCGGAGACGAATTTGCTGCAAAGACCAAGGAGTCGAATGACATGGCACTGGTAGGCGTCAATTCTTACAGAGAGGGCGAGACAATCTTGCCAGGGGCAGGAGAGTTGGAGGCGGGGACTTCCGTGGGGAGAAGCTCAAGGCGAGATGCCTCGAGATCCCAAACTAGACGCTTTCTGTAATGTGTATATGCATTTTAATTGGATGCGATACGAATAGACTACAGATTGGCAATTGTTAGGTTCAGCTAACAAACGCCGGGCGCCTCTTCTGCAATCCCAGTCCCAGCCCATTCAACACTGAGTTCCAAATTACACGCGGTATGTTCGATAAATAAAGTCAGGTCCACCTTTTCCGCTCGCCTCATCCTTCCCGCCGAAAGAGTCTCTCGTACACATCTAGTGCTGTGTGGTGTCTTTCATCACAGTCTCACGGGCATCGAGAATGGACACTCTTTTCAGCCAAGGCAGACTCCTCAACGTGGGCTTCATATTCCTTTAGCTGTACTCCTCGGTTTCGTGAATATCTCAATTATTCTTGCCGACCTGCTTGCCAAGTCGATAACAATTCCCAAGTACTCAGGAACCAGATGAGAGTAAAGCGCCATTAGCTGGCAAGATGTACAGCTGCATAGCTAGCTCAGGATTCAGGTAACGCTATGGAGGATTGCTAGTCGCTCGTAGATAGGGGACTCGGAGTGGGCTTGTGCAGCGTTGTGCGATGTTCTAGAACGTGTGACGGAAGGATCTGGTGGCAAGTGAGAACGGAATGCCGGTCTTGGTCCCGAGATGGGTATTTGGAATGACTACAGTGCTTTTCGTGAATGAAGGTAGGCTGGTTGAGTGGCTTGGAGTTGTTTGTGCAGAAAATGCTGTTTTATTGGTGGTCGGCCTAGGCCATGCGGAAGAGCTAACAACGATACCTTAGCAGTGTCCTTCGACGCATCCTGCTATCCCATAATTCTGTTGGGGGAAAATAAAGCCTTATGGGGGTTGAGAGAAAGGTATCGATAATATGAACAAGGACAAGTCATAGCAGAAACTGACGACCTGAGGAAAGTAACCATCAGCTTCTGACTTCAACGTCCGCCACGGAAGACGCTCGTTCTTGACAGTCTGTAGTGTTTGAAGTGTATGAAATTCTTTTATGAAGTGACTACTGGCACTGCTAAAGGCTAGATCTGCATATAGCAAGTAGCTCCTGCCATTACCAGTCATCTGGATCCGAGCTAAAGTCCACATCTTCTGGATAGGGAAGATACCTACGCATCAGCTGACGGAGTTGGGATTGAGATACAGTGGACGACAACCGCGATGAAGCCTCTGCGGTAGAGAACGGCCTCTCGTTCTGCATCTGGGTCGAGGCTCACTTCACCCTGTGCCAGGTTGTTGTTGGGGTCCTCTACAGCATCTTCGAAGCCACCCGGGCAAGATCTTTGCTTCGAGTCCCCATCATCTTCTTTCCCCCGCAGTACTACCTCAACTTTAGGCGGCGTCCAGTCTGGCGCATTTTCCCTGGTCACTCTCATCCGTTCGCCCACAGCTTTTAAGATCCTTTTGGCTCGTCATCCGAAATTGGTGTTCGGCTTTGGGATAGAAAAGGTTGGCCGATAAGCGGCCCAATTCTCGTCTCCATTGATATCTTCGATATGTATACTGGGGTAAAAGACGATTGTCAAGGTCTCGAGGTCCGGGAAATGGGTCCAGATGGTTCTTGGTGCTGCAGCGAAGACGTGGAAGTCTAAGACGAGATGACGAATTTTGCAAAGTAGCGCGGGGTCTTGCGTGACAGCAAGGTCCGCCTCTGCAGTTGTGTTCTCCCGTATCACCAAGTCGATCAAAAGCTTGAAATCATACCATGGAGAACACGGATATAGAACGAATCGCTTGAAACCGGAAAGTACACAGGAACGCTCATGCACTTGAATTTGAAGCGTGAGAAGTTTGACAGGCCAACTGATCGAGAGTTCCTGCACACACTTAGAACGACAGGTCGTAGAGCGTCGAGGTTTATATTCATGTAGTCCGCGTACTGAAACCTGCTTGAACCAATTGGGTCCTGGCTGCGAAACTCTCATTTCCATTGCAGACTGATAAGACTGTATATAGCAGGTGTTTCGGAGCGGGAGGCCATTTTCCAGATTCTTAGCTGGATTTCGATCGGCAGATCGGGAAATCGTTCAAAGGTGTATGCCGGTATGATTGATTTACGTACTTGGCTGATTGATTGTATCTACAAATATTAGCACTAGGTCGAGGTAGGCCCTATGGGAGACAAGTATACCTGTAGACATCGTCGCAGAAAAGAGGATTTGAAGTTCGACTTTCTAAGTCCTCTTTGGAAACGAAGAGATCACGGCTATCCTTCTCGTCTATCTCGCGCTGGTCACTGTCCTCGCCTTCACGATGCAGGTCTCTCAAGGACTGGCGGATCTTGTCGTATTGTCTTACCATTTCCTCTGTGTCGAAAGACTTTTGCCTCTCCCTCGCTGCGCTGTCCAAATCTCTTTAGGCCTGGCTGGTCTGAGAGCATTTCAGCTCCTCCAACATTTCGACCGAGATATTATCGAGATCACACAGCCGCTGGTCCCAAAATTTGCCAGGAAGACTGCTATCCAATGACCAAATTGTTGCAAGCCATTTCGTTAGACGTTTCGTGTCCAGAAGTGCTGTACGTGTGATATTTTGAAAAAGAACGGTTCACGGTTCGAAAAGGAGACGCGTTTTGACACAGGTCGGAAATTGCCTGCAGCACCTCCGACGCGATGCCAGAACGTCACCACGTGACTGCTAAAACACCGATTAATCTTTCAATCGCGGGTATTAGCTTGATTCCTGGCTTCATAGATAAGGTTCTGTTCCTGGTGTTGCTTCCATTCGTTGTCGGACTCCCGCCTTCAAATAGCGGTCCGTTGGAATAAGCGAACTTCAACAGCTCAGGAAGAGCAAAGCCACCTGGCAATGCCTATTGCTCGAATCTCCTGCTTCGGGGCAAATTGGAACCTTTGACACTGAGGCAGTATATACATCCTGTTTTTTCACATAAATTTGATGCAGGGCAAGGCCTGTCGATGTACGCTGGGAAGGAGCTTTGAGAGTGTGAGAACTTGAGATTCACTTTATTCACTTTCAGGCGGGACTGGCAACGAGTGCCCTCGGCAAAGGTCGAAACCAGACTGAATGAGCATGAAAGAATATCATGAGTATCGTTTATACTCTTGCTTGCGACGTTTGAAGAACTTCTTGTGCCAGACGACACCTGGAATGGCAGAGCGAAAGTGTAGGGCAAGGACGGCGGGTGCACAATCCTCTGCGGAGTGCCACAAAGTGCGAAGCAGATTGTCAAAGACGGATTCCCCTACTTGCTCTACAAGAATAGAAGATTTTTGCTTAAACCCTACACAGTCTCCCATTCTCATCATCCACGGGGCGATCACTGACCACATGCCAAGCTTCGCTCCCCACTGCCGTCTTCGCCCAAAACACATCTTCAGGATCGATCTCATTCTTGATCCCCACTAACCTCCCGTAATGACCCCCATAGAAGCTCTGCTGAAAATTCACTTCCTCTCTATCACTTTCACCAAGATACGCTCCAGCTCCTGGACTAACCCCAATCCAAGCCTTCTGCCTCTCCGTCAACAGGTCCCTCTGTTTCTTGATCTCCGGATAAGTCGCACTGCTGGATCATGACGCTATCTGGATGGAATGCATGACCGTTTCACGCCAAGCAGGTTTCACGCTATTCTCTGGATACCCTCCAGCAGCAAGAGTTGGCGCAAAGTTGAAGTTGATCGTGAAGAGTCCGGCGTCGATACTTCCTTTCCATGCGGCGAAAGTGGCGTTCAGGAGTGTCTCGTTCAGCCAATTGGAACGAGGAAAGAGTCGTGATCCAGTCGATCCTGAGTCGCCGCCGACACCTCCCTGCGGGAAACTAGCTTGCCATGCTGTGAGGTAGTTTGGGTAATTGACAGCTTTGGTAGTGATGTTATCCCAAGCGAAGCCAGGTCCTCGAACCAGGGCTTGAGAAGGGCTTGTGTCTCAGAGATAGTCCAGTTCGGCGCAAAGAATGAGTTCATAGAGAAAGTGGGAACAGCACCTGGGAACACCCAGAAATATGAATAGGTCCCTGCGTTCGAGAGCGGAATAAAGTAGTTGAAAAAAGTCCGGACTCCGGCCCAAAAGACGGTCGATGTCTTAGCGCTGAAGGAGAATTGAAAGACTGTTACTGGGATATCTGGGTAGGCCTTCACAGTGACGGACGTCACGACGCCGACTGTTGAGCCGCCTCCTCCACATAGAGCCCAGTAGATGTCGTGGTTTTGGGTGGGTGTTGCGGTGATATAACGGCCAGAAGGGAGGACGACCGAGAGGGAGGCGATGTGGTCGGCTCCCATGCCGTGAATTGAAGATAGTGGTGAGTGGCCTCCACCGAGGATATAACCACCCATAACCCCGACGGTCTATTAATGATCAGTCAGCCTAAAACACTGACATCTTCCACCATGAGCATACTCTTCCCTCACCACCGACAACAATCAAACCCTGTTTACTCGTAGCCTCATAGATTTCCCAAGCCTGTACCCCACTTCCAGACTTGAAGGCAGGACCCTTGTAACCCTTCTTGCCTCCACCCTTAGACTCGGGGATGTACTCGATATCCTTCAAGTAATGGGTCCAAATACTCAGGGAACCTGCCCCACCTGATTTACCAGAAAAGTCATGACCTGTGTTCTTGATAACCAGTCTGATGCCAGTATTCCGAGCAAAATTGACGCCAAGATGGATGTCTGCGATACGAGAGGCGTTGATGGCATATGAAGGATAATCGCCGATTGTACAGGTACCATTTGAGGCGGGTGAGATGCTGGGTGGTTGGCAGGTCCGGCCTTGGAAAAGAGGCGACATCATTGATGTTGGATCGGACATGCTGTGGCTCTCTTAGACAATGCTGGAAGATTGAAGAATGCGAAAACGCATGAAACATCTTACTGTAAAGAAGAATTCCCCCATTGCGATACAACATATCTGCATTTGTCTACATCGTACAACGGACCCTGAAAACAAGGAGCACCTATTGGAATTGTCTTGACCAATGCACCATTCGTTGTTTTGTTTAGAAGTTGCCATTGGTGATCAGATGGCCACTCTGGATCACCAGGGAAGACTTTACATTTTCGACTCTTCGGTGGGAGTGCTGGATTGGTGAAGTTGAAAAGTAATGCCTCCTCTGGTGTGAGGGCTGAGGGATCGAGTTCTTGTATAAGTAATTGGCGGGGTAGAAGTGGGGTCTTTGAGGGGAGATGGGCGGAGGCGAGGTGAATTGTTTGGAGCAGAAGAACTGTTAACCATTTGAAGATCATTTTGTCTGCGGGATGCGCGACCACAAAAACTCTAGCATATACTATCTCCGAGAGACCAATTCGTGGGAAGCAACGTTAAGTCGAAGTATGTCTCCCAACTTCCCGTATTTGAACGAGAAATGCAACAATGCTTCCTCTCTTAAATGATTTTCCATCACGTCATCCTTTCCTCTTGATGATTAGAAAGTGGGGCAATGCTGTGGATAAAGGTATTCATTATCTTATTGTAAAATCAATATCCAGGAACCAGGAATAACGGAACCGAAGTTGGTGGCCTTGTCAGAATCATTGGGTTAGGTTGCTCCCTTGGGGTCTCATCCAGTGAGTTGACTTCATCCGACAGGACCCTTGTGAGCCCCTCTCTTGGCTCATCTGTATTGATGTCAACAAAACAAGGCTGAAAGGAAGAATTACTGGACATCTCGGGATTTCACAATACAGCCAAGCACGTCACAAAACAGACTGAGAGCTAGATCACATGTGTACAATCAGACCTCTACTGACTTCGTGGAAGACAACAGCCCGTAAACACATTGAAGCCCTGATAATTGCAAAATACATGTGCCAAGAATCTCCATGACTTGCGATCTAATTTCCAGCCAATACATTTCTGATCAAATCTTCTACATCTGCCTCAGATTTTCCGGTGACACCGAGAAGCTCATTGTCCAACTTCTCGAAGCGAGAGCCATACCCGTCTTGAAACACCCCAAGATTGATGAATGTGTACATCACGTCTAGTGAGTAGTCGCCCTCTGCCAACTTGCCATAAGCCCACTTCCCTAAGTCATCCAAGTTGACATTCACTGGCGTCCACTTCTTCTCAGGCGCAACCTTCTGTGCCAATTCAAGGATCCTCTTCTGCGAGATCGCCAGGTCCTCGACGAAGACAGACCGATTCTTCGTCTCGTCTGGATGACTTAGCACTCCAACAACAGCCTGTCCGACCGAAGCAAGAGTAGTTGTGCTGAATATATACTCTCCATTGTTGTAAAGCTTTGGCTCCGGCGACTTCAAGTCCAGAAGGAACCCAACATTGAGACCCCAGTCCAAAAATACACTGTTGGTGACGTAAGTGTAGGTAATGTTGGCACCCGCAGCGACTTTGTCCTCGATGTGCTTTCTGATAACAACTTTGTAGCCAAAGACTGGCAAAGCTGCTGCTTTAGGATTGTTGTAGTCTGAGCCAAATTCTGCGGGGAGAATACGCTTGACCCCTGCTGCGATAGCTGCATCGACGAGAACTGACTGCCCGAGGATGGCTCCCGTCCCAAGTGTTGAGACAACGGCGTCTTGACCTCTCAGTGCTGACGTAAGGGCATCGATAGATGCATAGTCTGCTCTAACAATTTCGACTCCAGCAGGGAATGTCGACTTAGACTCTGGACGTGTGAGAATGGTGACGTTGAATTTGCCAGAGTCCAGGATGGCCTTGAGCACGGGCGTTCCAAGGTCACCAGCAGCCTGGTCAAGGTTAGCGTAGTGCTCGGGCAATAGGGCAACTACTACTTACGCCAACTACCACAACGTTCTTGATGGAAGACATTGAGACTTGGAGTCTGGACTGTCGGATGGACGTGATGTTCTCGAGTTTGATAGGACGTAACTTGAATTTTGGAGTATCAAATTGAGGAATTTGATAAATAACTGTAATGTGGTGGGACGAAAGACTTGCTTGAAGAAAAGTGACTTACTTAATATACTTGTTTGACTCACTTTGAGACGTCGATATAGCTGTGGTATTTCCATCCTTTCGTCCTCTGGTGGTTTCACTTGGAATCATCCCTAGAATCTCATGTAATGCATATGTGAGTAGGAAGAATATGGGTGAATGTCTCCCACAAATTGAGCTGTTCAAAGTATCTTTTCTGGAGTTAAGAAATAATGCTAGTCCGAGCTGATACCTTGTACCAGTGATTGACCATGGACCAGATGGAGTTGAGGGACACCCCATACATATTGATGTTAGTGAACGATTGGCTGACCAAGCGAGATGGTCCCTAGTATCCCCTTCCCATTGGACAATTCGAACAGCCTGCCAAGATCCCGTCAGTATCTGTGGCTTACTCAGAAAACACCGGCCTAAACTTTCCTCGGATCCCACCGGCTCCCCTCCAGAGAACTTGACATCAACCATCACCTTTCAACACTCCTCATTCATCAGCATCTGCCACTAGAACGCTCTCTATCTCCGTTCATAATTCCGAAAACAAATCTTCGTTGTTCAATGGCCGATGCCGTAATCAGGCGGACTTCATTGAATGCGTATTTCAATCCACGTAAACCCGACGACCACGGCTCCCTCCTCAAAGTTGTCGATTGGTACCCAGCCCACACCCAGTGCACACGCAGGTATCCCGCTAAAGGCCATTGCTAGATCAATCAGAGTGTTGGGGACGTTTTAGACTTACAAACCGGGATTTAGATGAACTCCGGAGGGATGGACTCTCGTCAGCATGTGTGTTCTGTCGAGGGATGCGGGAAGTCTTTCTCTCGAAAGGAGCATTTATCGCGTCATGAAAAGACGCATGATCCAGAAAACATCTTGACTTGCAAGGTTTGTGGAAGAGAATTCAACAGAAAGTAAGATCCTGCTACTCTTTGCTGTCTTTGCATCGAATTTATTTATGGCCAGAAGCTTCGAGATAATCACGTGACCAAACTGCCTCCTTTGAAACGATTGTTTAGGGACGCAAGTGACCCCGAAATATCACTCTGCCTTTGCCTGCTCTTGCAGGTGTTCAATTATATTGGTGTCTTTCAATGTTTTCGAATGACTCAAATACTAATTCTGAGGTAGCGATTCTTTTCAACGACATTTGGCCCGGCATGGAGAAGTTTTCAAGCCAGCCCCATCTGGACGCAGCAAAAGAGCATGCCTCGCATGCCGAGCAGGCAAAATAAAGTGTGATGGTAATGATATTTGTTCAACCTGTGTGAAGAAAGGTATCGAGTGCAAGTATCGTGTGGAGGATCATTCAATGGAGGAAGCAACCGAGCAGCGACAGCACGACACCTCAGATTCTCGGCGGACGAAGTCCATGGAAATGGATGGGGGCTCAGTCATGACCATCGACAGTACGGCAGTACAGCCTCCAATAACCACCCATCTACCACAGATAAAGCAAAGCCCTAAAGTCCCCGAAGGGTTCAAGCTGCATGGGCCCACCGGACTGGTTGATTGGTCGACAGTGAAAGTACTTCCAGATCAGGGTTCGAATGATGTCGACAAGCCAGACGCGACCTCTGCGGAATACCTGGACATTTACTTCACGTATTTCCATCACCGCTGGCCAATATTTCATCGCCCTTCGTTTGAAGCTGAAGGTGAGAATACGCTTGTGGTGTCGTCTGCAAAGATGATCGGAGCTTGGTTATTGGGAAGTTTCGAATCGAAAGCGTTTGCAATCACATGTAAGTCGATCATCCAGAGCGGTTGAGAAACTCAGTGTTACCCCACCACCACGACCGCTGAGAGATGTTTATGTTGACATTTAAAAGGGTAAGAATCGTCTAATTTTGACCGGCGATACGATCACGGAGTTGTGCATATCTAGTTCATGGTTCATGTCAACCATGTCAACCATGTCAACCATGTCAACCATGTCAACCATGTCGATAAAATATCTAAGCATCCCACGAGATCCTGGACATACTATACTAATATTTCGATTAGGCATGAAGCTCTTGTAGAACAACTTCTTCCACGGCTTGTAAGTAAATCTCGTCCTTGTGATAGCACAACTCTAATCTCTGAAAGTGCAAAATTACATCTCGAGATAGGCTCCAACAATCTCTTTCGCTTGCCTTTTGTCAATCCGCCCTCCTCAATATCATATTCGCCTTGTATTATGGTGTACGCATGGACTTGGGCAACCTCAAATGCACAGACGCTTACACTCACACAGAATGATAACGCAATATCCAGCGCGATCATGCTTCGGAATGTTTTGGTTACTGGGCTTCGAGAAGTGGGTTTCTTCAACAAAGAGACTGCGTGGGCAGATGTGCGTATTTTCATCTCGCAAACCATTCGATCTCCCATTCGGCGTCAGAGGATTTCCAGCTTGTTTCCAACTCATACAAGTAGCGGCCTGGACACTGATATGGTGATATCTAGGAGAAACCTGGGTACTTTGTTCCTATGCGGCTAGTCAAATTAGGCTCTCGGCAAAGGTATATATGAGGCCCCAAGGGAAGATGCCAGTACCTGACATTGTCTGAGACTAGCAGCATACCTTTTCAAGATCGATGCCTACTTGAGTGTGCTTCGACTCCAGCCCGCGACGATGCTACCTGAGGAGCTTCACATTTCACTCCCATCCACTTTTGGATTGTACAACGCTGACGGGTTACATATATGTACGTACCATTCATAGCCGTCCAAAATTTAATTCACCCAGCTTTGAGGAAGTCCTTCCCTCGGGAGGCAATGGCTGATGGGGCACAGGGGAAGAGCGCCAAGCGAGTGAGCCAGTGTATCGCACTCAAAAGTCCATGTACAAGATGATCACCGACAGCGCACTTGATCCAGTACCAGGTGTGGAACGGCCTATGCTGATAGAAGATATCCAGACATGCATCTGTGCCATGCAGACTACAATATGGAAGGTGTGCATATCAAGCGAATGCCCAGTCACAACAGTGCTCCAAAAAGATTCCCTCAGGAGACAATTAGACAATTTGAAGACCAGTCTGGACCACATGCTCAGCCAATTTTCCGAGAATGCGGAATTTGGACAGGAGAAGAGTCTCCCTCTGCGCTATTACTTTGGCTACGAAGACACATCTCAGGTGAGCATAGTCTCGGAGATTCGGGACATTAGTGTTTAGTCGAAATTGGCGGATTCTAGGTGTCTATAGACGGCATAGAATTCTCAAGTATCGTTCACGCTGACATATACCACAGCCCGGATGGCAGAATGTCGTTATAGCTCGTGTGAAGAGCCTTCTCTTCGATACAACTATGCTATATCATCTCTTCAGCCTTCAAATATTTGCTGAAATCAGAACCATCACGAATCTAGCAAAAGATCGACGGTTGAGCCCTATTGAAGAAGCTTCATCAATTCATCTTGAAACGCGAGAGCAGCGGTTGACCGAGATGAAGGCGTGGGGACTTACGCCGACCGCACGATGGTCTCTTTGCCACGCGGTCGATGTTCTGGTCGCACACCAAAACATCGCCCACCATGATGCAAGCTTGGGTCTCACGATCAGGACACTTGACCCTGTGGCGCACATGGCCGCATGTGTGGCCGCAATGGTAGTCTGGGTCTACTGCATATTGGACATTCAAGGATGCGAAATTTGCACTCCGGGAAATGCGACTGTCATAGAACTAACGCGATGGAGTGTACCCGGATTGATGTACGAGAAGGAGAAGGAGGCATGGATTGGAGATGGAAATGGCTGTCGAATACAGCTTCAAGGGATTCAGCTGTGCAGCTGCAACGTGGAATATTTGATGGCCTTGTTTCAAGGTTGCCTTCCAGAAGCTTGGTCCACAGCCGATTCCATCGCTCCTGGAATCTTCAAGTTTTCGACATGAAGCTTTGTGAACGACTAGCACAACGGGGTCAGTTCGGATGAGCTGGTGAGCTCCACGCGGACGGGTCTGCGCACCTGACTAGGTCTGGGGAGTAGCACTAAGAATCAGCTGTGGATTTAATGCAGACTAAAAAGCCCCCAAAACCCAGAACGGCTTTCCATTCACAAACATGCATCAAGGGATAACTCGTCAGCGGAAACATGTTTGCAATTTTTGGGGAACTATGTCGTTGCCGAGAACTGTTGTCGACGTCGATCCAACATATCCTGAAGGAGCCAAGAATCAATTGAGACAAGGCGCTCGGCTCGACCATTCTCAGAATAAAGTTCGTACAGCCAAGCCTTGTGTTGCGTATCTGCGGCATTGTCCGACGTAGATCTGGGGAGTTTATGGACCTTGGCGCAGAGCAGAATCTCACTGCCGGGTCAATGCCGGCGAGCGATCGAATCATCGGACACTCAGTGGTCAATCAATGGATGGGAATGTTGCGCCTCGACCTGCCAAGTCGGCCCTTGACACGGTCATCGCATCTTCCAAAGCTACCAAGAGACCAACTTCGCCTGTGATTTGTCAGTTTCTGCAACGAAACATGTTCCGTCAGGCTATAACTAGCACCAAGGCCGTGCGGGCCCCCATCCAGAACTCAGATCCGTGGTGTATCTTCTCCACGTTTCTTCAAGATGTAACTTCTTCTTTCTGACATGAAATCAAAATCTGGGGCGGGACTGCTGCCATGGCATCTGTGAGTTGATCCACCATAATTCTCATGTCAAAAGGAGGATGTATATCCTCGTATTGCTCGCCAAACACATACCTAGCTGGTGCTAATACATGAGCAGAATGTTGAGAATCCTTCCGAATCAAGGGTGGCAAGTCTTCTAGCAGGGTCAATTATACCCCATGTGATATCGTCGATTTTTGTGATCGCAAGGTTGTACTCAAGAAAATTTCTTTCGGGTAGTTGGGGCGTGGACGACACATTAATAAGTATCTCATGGGTGGGGTATCCGTTTCTCGAGATAGGTCGAGACTAATGCAAAGCCAGATCGGTAGCATTTTCATTGCAGTCATTCAATGCCTCTTTGTGGAGTTCGGCGGTGGCCATCACCAGGACGGCCTCGCTTCTGCCGATATCACATCCATGAAGAAGTTGGGCTTTGCCAATCGTATAGTATTCCAGTTCGTCATCTGTACGACGAAACTCGGAATTTGCGCCTTCTATCTGAGAGTTTTCCATGATAAATTCAGCAAGTGGTTCATCTATGCTCTTCTCGCAATTATTGCAGCATTGGCCATAGCGATGGAGTTTACCATCATCTTCTCGTGCTCGCCTGTGTCGGACGCATGGTCCCTAGGGAAGAAGCACTGTATCCCGTTCGCCCCAAGCTTCATCGCAAATACATCTTGCAATATTGCCATCGATCTCGCACTCATGATCTTCGTCATTCCCAAAATTAGTATGCATCTTGTAAGGTGGGACCAAGGAACGACAGCTAATGTTGGGACGCAGTACCACTCAAGATCCCGCGCCAACAAAAGATCTATATCTACATCGTTGTTGGGATGGGATTTCTCGTCATCCTCGCTGCGATTTTTCGATGCATATCAATTCTCAAATACATCAACAGCAGCGATCTCTCGTGTAAGTGCCCTGTCCCTTTCTCTCCGCATTCAGTCGCTCACGGCGTGGCCAGGGGAGCGAGTCAACGTTGGAATCTGGGTATCAGTCGAGGTCAGCACCGGACTATTCTGCGCCTCAGCGCCCTGCCTAAAGCCCTTTATTCGCAAAATGTTTCCAGGCCTAGCATCCACCTTTTCGAGTACAATATCCAAGACACCAACTCCTGACGACGGCGACATCAAAACGATTAAATCGCGACGACATTCCATGCAGTCCCATAAATCGGCATTTATACCACATCTCAAGAAAGCGTTCTCAAGAAAGGCAAAGACGGGGTTGGAGGAAGTGAAGTTGAAAACTATCAAAGCGAAACGGCACAGTCGAGGAACGTTTGCGTATGCGATACGGAAACGAGACGATGCATTCCAGGAAGGAGATCTAGAGGACTTGAGGGGTGGTGCGAGTGTCGAGAACTGGTTGGGGAGGATTGTTGATGAAGAGGCTGTGAAAAAAGCTGCTGCTACGGTGGCCCTTTCGGATGGAGATAGAGAATTTGCCCGGATTGGGAGGAGGATGAGTGGCGTTTCTTCGATCATGAGCTCCGGGTAAGGTTACGGAAGGTTGATGAACCCGGTCCTGTTCTCTCTTCGTGTGCTCGTGCTTTTTGTGTGTTATCGGGTTAGGGTAGCTAGGTAGCACTGGAGTTTAGGATATAAATTCGCCAGAAAGTCGTCGGCCAGCGATTATATTCCAGGGGAATATAAACAAACTAACATAATGCAAACCATCCCCAGCATCAAGGAAACTCGTGTGATTTGAACTTGCTAGTTCTCCTCACCCATACTAGCCCTTTCTGGCAAGGTGAGTCGCTGCTCGCTAGCGTCTTTTGCCATCGATCTCACCTCATAAACCCGGCTCCACCTCTGGACTCATCTTCCTTCTACATCAACGCAGGGATTGTTCACCCAAAAACACACCAAACTATACCGACCTCTAGACATGATTGCCGTCCTCGGGAGCAAGCCAGGGATCGTCGGCGTTCCAAGTGTTGATGGCATGGCTCTGTCTATCATATCGATGATGAAATCCCCACTGCGTTGAGCTTACATGAAAATTGCTCGAGGATCGCATTGCGGATCTTGTGTGATTGGACTGTTATGGTTGATGCGGTGGTTTGGGTTTCTGAGATTATTTGTTCAATTCTGGGGAGAGTTCGGTGCTTGATTATTTTCGGTTCTTCACTGTTCGTCAATATAAACTCGTCTCAGAGATAAATAACAAGATCCAGCTCTACATCATGTAAATCTATCTAGACTTGTACCCCTCTTGCACATCTTATTATCTCCTAATGACCGGAACTCACGCTCCAATAACATTGATACCAGATTTACGAGATTGACCCCTCTGACTCACCTCATTGTCCAAATCTTCGATTTCGCGTGTCAGTAGCGCCGTCCAGACCATTAGCATCAAAGCCAAATCCTCACCCTCCCTTCCACTTCCCTATCATCACCAGACAACAGTTCTCAGAACTGCGTCTACCAATCTGTCCTGGCCTATCGTTCCACATTCAATTCCAGATCCTTCGATATCAACTTCCCAGTTAAGCAGTATCAACGGTATTGTATAACATACCAAATTCAATGCTGTTTTGAGGCTCTGTCTGGGCTAAGCAGCGGCCCGTCGGAGTGCTGGCATCCTCTGGGTCTATGGTGGTTTCCTTCTGGGCTTGGGCTTCGCAATGGTCTTTCTCAGCTAAAACTCGAGGGTATTGGGGCGTTTTGCTTGGTTCTTGGCTTAGGATTCTGAGATCGCTTGATTACTTTTCGTATGTTTTCCTGTCCCCTGAGAGTCTTATGTAATGGTTCGATGTTCGACGCTTGTGAATTTGAGTCGAAGAGAAGTCGGTCTTTGTTAAGCGTAGTCTGGCTTCTGGGACGAGTATTCGAAATCTTCAGCTCGTCTGAAGCTCCCATGCTTCTCGTACCAACAATCACCAGCTCTGAAGATTTTTCAGTTTCTTTCCCAATAGGCTTCACAAGAGGATAGATATCTTCACGCTCAGTTGGTACACAGAATCTCGGTGAAGCCACGTGTTCCACCTCTCCGACTCACGCCGACACTTACAAAAATTCCCCACATCGCATCATCCTAGCGCCATGCAACTATATATATTATTCCTCAATTACACCTTCCCAACTTCTTACCAACCCATAGCCAGACAACAGCTATCAGAGCTACGTCTGCAATTTTTGATGGCGTATCAGCCAGTCCGCAAGCACATACGTTACCATGAAAGCTTGGTCAAATTCAGGATGACACCATGAAAAGGCTGTCACTCGAGGCTCTGCCTGGGCTCGTCAGCGGCCCACGATGTGTGATGGCAACCTCTTCGATCTGTGATGACAACCCCTCCGAATTCAATAGTGCTCTTCGAGTCTTGCTTTGACGAGGGATTTCGGCTCGTCTGACGACGAATTCCAAGGGAATGCGCTGAGGTCGTGGGGAACTCAGATCATGATTCTTCCCATCTTTGTTTTATTCATTCCGAGGATGATTCATGGTACCTGGCGATAGTCAAACGAAAATCGCTTGCAGTACCTCAACCAACTCGGGTGTCGGCAAGAGCCTGACCAACCGGGTAAGGGGTGTACCTGAACGACATAGGAACCTTGTCCGAAACTTGTTATTTTCTGCACGCACATGATTTCGACGGGGTTGCTCATATTGAGCAACTTTGAAATGCCAGATCACAGCTGCCCGAGAGAGACAAGGCCAGCCTGGACTAGCTGGCGGTCCAAGTGCGATGGCTGATTCTGTCTTTTGATCTTTGATAATACCGCTGCGGACTTGTAGACAAAGCATTGAGCAACAGTCTTGGAGTTGTTGCAATGTGACTTCAAAATACTGTCCGCGATTTTTGGTTTTGAGGTTATTTTGGTTTTCATCTCTTGGTTTCAATCGGCTACCCCGTATAGCGAGTTTCTATTGAAATTGTCGGAGCTGAGGATTGGTGCTGAAATTTGAGTATAGTTGTTAAGGGTAGGTACATTGACTTTGGGCCGTTGAGGGCAAGTTTGTTTATGGGTGTAGTTCTGAGGCTGAGCAGAAGCTATCTGTGCCTGCCAGAAATGACGAGGAGGGAGACAAATTGATGCTTTGGAGTGAAGAGTCTGTGAGGAAGGCTCTATGAAGTTCATGAGTCCCGAGTTTTGTTTTTGAATTTCTGTTTTGTTGGGTCCATCATTCGGCCATGCTGATGATGTTCCAGCAATGCGGCCGCTGAAATGTGTTTAAGCGAGACCGCGCACTTGCCTTGGCCGAACAAAAGCCCAATGCCTGCGAGTTGAACACACAAAACATTGAAGCTAAGCGAGCTCTTCTCTATCAGTATACTGTCTGTTTTGGCTTCCTTGACGTATGTCTGACACGTCATTGCTGCTGGAAAGAGAGCCATTCAGTAAGTGACCAACTGAGAATGCCTTCCGCTTCGGGTCTGCTGATTTCCTATCACCTGATGTTTTCGGATGCCAACAATGCTGGTGGCTGCCATACGTGACGTTCTTTGGCTATGTTTGTCACCTTACGTATTCTGGCTCCATTGTTCGACATTGGTCATTGCTCAAATAGCATAAGATCGTGTGACCATATGAGTCTTTAAGAACATCGTTTCGTTCAACTCCAAGCCAATCGGTCAGAAAAGTTACCAAGACCAGGCTATACAGGTAAAGATCTGTTGAGATCCGAAAGCAAAAGAATGTCCACGGACAAGGTTCAGACGAAGATCCAGAGGAAAGATGATGAGCCTGAAAATCAAGAGGATGCTAAAAATCTTGTCGCCATCATGCAACCAGCAAAGCTTGAGTCAACCCTGTCCATTCAACAACTAGACGATGGGTCTAGCACGACAGAGACTCAATATCTGGTCACTTGTATAGATAATACGAAGAAACAGAACAAAAACTTCATATTCTCATCCAACCCGTTCACGTTACACGATGTTCCTAAAGCACCGACACCACTCGTCCTGCGTGTGTTTCTTGAAGCAAGAGGTAGAGATGCGCCAGCAGATTGGAACCACGCCTCCCAAAGCTGGCATTGCTCAGCTTCCGCATTAAGCCCGGCTGCAAAGCGAATCGTCGTTTCGAAACCGTTGGAAGGCACTGTCGATAGCGAAGAGGATACCAGCGCCAGTGAAGAAGAGTCGTTCGATGCGGCGATGGAAGGATTGAGCATGAGTGATGAACAAAATGTTAAGGACAATTTCAAGGCCGACCTAGGAACCTTTCGACCTTCAACTCTTCATGTGATGAAGATTGAAATTGTCTCCAAACATTTGATGGGTCTATTCCGGTCATTCATCACGGCATTTCCAGGGTACAATTTCCAAGGAGAGGAACTTGTTATTCGACCTCCATTCGCTATCCTTGCACTCTATTTTCGGGATCTGGAGCAATTGAGAGACTCTCAGTCAGGAGAGACGCAATCAGGGAATGGCAAAAATATCGCGGAACGACTTGGTGGCAAGACACTCCATGACCTGACTGTTCTTCTGGACTACTTTTCACCACTCTACGAGCGAATTTCGGCGAGGCAAGAAGCTACACATAAGACTGGGTTCACAAGTTTTGATCAACTGTGGTTTCTATTCAGGCCAGGCCAAAGAGTTTATGGTAAGATTGGTGGCAAATTTGGCGGTTACATTTTCCAGAACTCAACACAGAAGCTGAGTCGCCGACGTCGCGTTTGGGAAGGCTATTGCTGGTGTCTCAAATACAAAGGGCATCGAATTACCAGGGAGGGGCAGATTTTCGTGATCCACGACTTCTTTGGGCAGAGAGAGATCAAGTCAATGATTGTCTTTCCTAGCAATTATCTAGATATCAACGATGGTAAAACTACCAAGAGGTTGCTGCAGAAACGAGGAGAGAAATACTTTCAGATTGTCCGTGCCATACCGGCACACTTCAAGTACAAAGGCGACTGTTGGGACATGGAGAAAATGGGTACATCGGTCACTGCCAGCACAGCCTATACTACGAGGAGAAAAATAAGCCCTGACACTGTACGTTTCTATTGATCGACTCAATGTTAACTAACAAATACGAGGAATACTGCGGGGAAATCGTCATTGATAATCTCCGAAGACGCGATCCTCCGAGAAGACACGGCTATTTCCTCCAGCACGAAACACCAGAGGAAGATGAAAGCAGCTCCGAAGAGGATGATTACCAGGGACCAAGCCTCGGGGAAAATGGCCTTTGCCCGATCCTCGATACTAGAGCACCGCCTCAGCTGTTCCACTCTTTTGCTCCTAGAGATTATACACAGCTAACGCCAGACCATTATTTTTTGTTTCCCAGACGTTTGAACGGTTTTGCTTTGGCTTCAAAACATAAGAGTAGGCTCCGTCTGGGGCATAATTTGCGGATATTGACTGACATAAGGTAGTGGCATTTGATATCGATAGCATCCAGCCCATCGAATGGCCTTCCAGAGAACACGACCTGATGAATGAGCTCATACTTGCCGACTCAGACAAAGATGTGATCAAAGCTCTCACAAGGAAATACTGCAAAGGTCAAGGAAAATGGGCAGCAGATTTCATCGAGGGGAAGGGTGAGGGGCAGATATTCTTGCTTCATGGCCCGCCAGGGACAGGCAAGACGTTCACCGTGGGTAAGTCGACTCTCCATGTTCAATCGCTTGAGGGAGTGTTAACGTCCAGAAAAAGAATGCGTGGCTAAGTATACGCGGCGCCCATTACTCCGTCTCACAGTCGCTGATATTGGAACCAATGAGCGAGAGATGGAGGATGTGCTTGGTGAATGGTTCCGACGAGGAACCGACTGGGGTGCGATAATCCTGATTGACGAGGCCGACGTTTTCCTAGAGAAGAGGCAAGTGAAGGATCTGCAACGCAATAGTCTTGTTTCTGTGTTTTTGAGCTGCATGGAATATTATTCCGGAATGCTCTTCTTGGTTAGTTACTGCCACCGATCGCCGATGCGCAAAGCTGATTGATAGACCACAAACCGAATCGGACAGATAGACGATGCTTTCCTGTCTCGCATCTCTGTCGCTGTCACATATCCGGTACTTGATGTCACCATGCAAAAACGTATCTGGCAGGGATTCCTCAAGAAACTGAGTGTTGAGAGAAAAGACATCGCATTGACAGATCGAGCTAAAAAGTACTGGGAAGGACTCGATTCGGATGATAGGACAAAAGACATCTCTTGGAATGGTCGCGAAATCAGAAATGGTGAGTTTATGATCTTCAAAGTTCCACGGATGTGGCACGAAACTGATCGTGGCGCTCTAGCATTGCAAACCGCAATTGCACTCGCCACTTATGAAGCAGAGAAAGACGTAGATTCCAATGAAGGCGAGAATGGGAGAATATTTGTCAGAGAGTGGCATTTCCAGGCCGTTGTTGATAGAAAGCAGGCATTTGAAGAGTACAGGAAGAAGATCAGGGATCAGGATGAAGCCACGAGAGCGTGGTTGGATGGAAGTCGTGCGCCGCCATCGAAAGAGAATGGGAAAAAGGCTTGAAGTCCATCTCAAGTCTTCACTGCCTGAGGACGTAAGCGTACCTGCGAAGGATTGGTGGTCTGTAGAAAGTGGGCTGATGTGGCTGAGTTCATCAGGAGACTTGGTAAAACACAGCACATGAAGCACAATGGATCAACTTCCAAAGAAGCGGTGTACCGTCCTTTCGAGATATTACACTCCAGCAATGGCTTTCGGCTGGTCTGCGGGCGATATCCTTGCTGCAATGAACTTCCTCATCAAAGTCGCTGATGCCCTCAATGACGTTTCAGGGGCGGCTCAGGAATTCCGTGAGGCTAGTGAATTTCTAACGGGCCTCCACTCTGAGCTCTCGTCATTGCAGAAAATCACAGCTTTCCATACAGAGGCAAACTACAGAAGCGAGATTGAGATACAGGTTCAAGCTATCAAAGCCCCAATAGCGCAATTTGTGAACGATTCCGAGGTGCGGAGACTGCAGAGAGATTTGGGGACCATTGAAAAACACCAGGGCCACTTGGCGCGATTCACTAACATGAGAAGTAAATTGAACTGGCATTTCTCAACAGCTGAAAAGGCAAGGGCTTTGGAGAAAGCCCTGGGGCAGCGCTTAAGCACCCTCCATATTCTGATGCAGAGAATCACACTGTGAGTTCTCGAACCAGGCCAGGCTGCGGGTCATCCTAATTGAGCTCAGGGATCTGGTACATAAAATCACAGAACAGAATGGAGACATGTTAGCAATAGTCGAAAAGGAATTCAACATCCAAATACCGAAATTTCAGGAAAGTCTTTTATCGCGAGATAAGTTGACCCAGGAGAATCTCCCAGCACAATTATGGGCTGTACTCGAGAAGTTCTTCGGTCCCGAACATGTATACTCGGCGCCTCTGTCGAGGTTGCCAATAGCTGTCTCACTTTGGAATGGCTCGCCTTCATCGTCAACAAAGATAGATGAGGAAACACAGAAATATCAGGAAGCTTCCATTGCAAATGCATTGGATAGCTTGGAACGCACCTGTTCGGAACAGACGTCTTTGCTTAGAGATTGCAAATGCCGGGGATTTGGGATTACAGGGAACCCGGACGTCACAGGCGCAATTCGAACATGGTGGCAAAGTCCAGCTTCTTCCGTTCTCTGCATTCGGGACACCTCGCCGGTATTCTTTGGAGATGCAAACGTCGCGCAGCAGCTCGTCGGTATGGCGAGAGAAACTGACACTCGTCTTGTAGTATACTTCTGCAGTAAGATTGACCATGATGGATTTCCTCGCGAACAAAGGGGTCAATTCATCGAATTGCTGCGTTACGTGATATTCCAATTGTGGGCATCGATAGACGACCAAGCGAAGTCCATATTCTTTGAGCTTGATAAAGAAATGCTTTCGAGTCTCGATAGTACCATGGAGTCCACAGATTTGGCGCTGGATATCATCAATGACCTGATATATGTTGGTGGCAGCCCTGTTTTGCTTGTGATCGACATGTTAGAAAACCTCCGTTGTACGGACGACAAAGTGTTGGAAAATGGCTATCAGAAGTTCTTCAACAAACTTCAAGACCAAGAGAGAGCGGCGACCCTCAAGGTGATCCTAAGGATGGAAGAGAAGTCAGTCGTGGCAGCGAAGGCCGCAAATCTGGGAATGTTCGTGGATGCAAGTCTGAGCGACAGTTCGGAAGGATGGTTTTCCCTTGAGGATTTCAAGTCGGGGTTGAATCTGTACGCTGGGTTGCAGAATGGAAGCAAATAGTGAGACACGGTCTCGAGAATATATGAATAGACCAACTTGAGTCAATAAGCAATAATTTCAAGAACGATGGACGATGTGAGTCGGATACGCGATCGCGATTCTGAAGCACCGAGCCGGAGGCGAGAAAAACGGCAAACACATCAACTCATGACCCCACAAGCGGGAAATCCCCCTCCAGACCGCCCAATTCAAAGTTCAGTCATCCACCACTTGATGCGGCTGAATCAAGCTGAAATTGTAGGGTGGTCGGGTATGCGAGACACCGGCACTTTAACCTTGACCCGAACGCTCCCTTGATGTTTCTAGCACAAACAGCCTTCCAATAATTCGACACCCTTACATCCCCAGAACACCACCACCCCTTTGTCACGACAAAAGAATTCAATATTCTGTCCTTGCTGGCGAAGAGTATTGTTCCACATTCATGACGATGGTTGTGTTTGCGAGGAGTTAATGGTTTTGGTGCAGAGGGTGAGATATTCCAGCGACGCTGAGGAATGCAGCCGTCGTGGCCACATACGAGAATGCGCGTCTCCCTATCCTCATCGTGAGTCGCGATGATGCTTCACGACTGGGAAGGGGAATTTCCAGCCCTGTTTCCAGTCTCTCCTGCACATCTCCAAGCATTCAATTCGATTCTTTTTTCCAGCCTTCTGCGAAGGGTGTCTTTCAAATGCATTTTGTTTCCTCCTTATTTCACTCGTCATCATCACTCGCTTCGTTTTGTTTCCTTCGATACCCAGACACTGCACCGGAACTCACGAGATTTTCTCCAACACCACCACGTCAGCTCACACACCATCAATTCCAATTGATTATCTGTTTCTTGAAGACGAGCTACTTATTGTATTTTGCCCTGGTGGTGATATAGTCTCGCAAGAGCTTAACTCTCCCTCGCACCCTTCGCGTTTGAGATTGAACAGGCAAAAGGGTCTTCTGAGACGGGCAAGGTAAACAGAACGGATTATCCTCACTCTCGACCACATCATCGTTCTGGACCGTCGCCTTGATCGCAAGATTCTCTCCTTTTCGACAACATCGCGACAAGAGGCAGAGAGCGCAGAAGCCGAATGAAAGAAGCGCGTTGAGAATGGGCTCTTATCCGGAGTTGAGTACGGCGCTGCCTGCAACTTTCATCAAGCCGTCGAGGACCTCGCGGATTCTGAGGCCCGGAATTGTGCTTGCGACTGTGGGGTTGCTGGCTGCGGTGAGCTTGGTTGGTTTGGGTGTTGCCGGAGCTGTATTGTCTTCTGGTGGGAAGAGGACGAAGAGTACAAATGCCCTCCAGGCGCTGGCTTTGATAGCTGTGAGTTATTCGCATGCAAGAACGAACGTGCAGTTTGCTGATCTGAAGTAGTCTTTGCTGTCGATCATTTATGTTCTCATCCATGGCGTGGCTGCGAAGCATAACGAACCTGTTGGGCTGGTAAGGCCACCGCGATCGAGGCTCCACGCTGCGTGTTTTATATTGGCTCGTCTTGCGCTGGTGTTTTGGATGGTAGTATTCTTCACAGCTTGCGCAGTTGTGGCCAAGCCGGGCGCGTGCTTGACTGGATCTCGGACTTGCAAGCTGCAGATTGCGGACGTAGTAGCTTCGATAGTTGGATTGTGAGTAGTGATATCTCTAGGATATGCTTGTGCTGACGATTGTAGTGTTGCCACAGGTGTAGTCTTGACGGCTCTCGAATCATGCAAATATCCCTTCGAAATCCCCAACTTGCTATCGCGGAAGATCAGCTTCTGGCGAAGCCCTGGCGGAGATGATATACTAGAGCGCAGTGTCTCACGAGCGTCATCTTTTGATGCAGGTCCCATCTTTGGAGAGAAGCCTCGGGATACCATGGTTCAAAATTCAAGCATAGAGACAAAGCCTCTCCCTGAGGCGCCTTCGGAGATCAGTGAAGCTCCAGAACGTCCCTTAACACCATTACTGTCAATGTCGCGGCGGAGCAGGTCAGACTCAAGAAGTTGGGGCGAGGACTGGGTCCATCTGACAAAAGAAAGGGGCACGGAAAAGAAAAGCATCTCCAATTCTGACTCGGCGGTCTCGTTGTCATATGAGACCTCTTCAGGTGCTTCAGAATATATGAGCACTTCTGATCGAAGTTCACATGTCTCGATGCCGAGGAGGGCAGTAACGCGGCGTCCGGTTCGCCAAAGACCAAGCAGTAAGACGGTCACTCCAAGTAGCAGCATCAGCAACCTTTCGAGGAGGTCCCCACTATCGTCCGTCCGGTATGTACCAGAACAATATCGGAATCTGGATACTTGAACTAACTCTTCGTAGATCTGCTGATTATCCACATATTCTGGTCCGTCCGGAGTTGAGATACTGTCCTCCTGTGATTCCTCCACCTCATGGATGGAATCCCTCAAGAACTTCATCCATATCACAACTACTCCCAGTCGCAGACGTGCAAGGTCTCCAAAGGCGGCCATCGTTCAACACATCCGAGAACTTTGTAATACGAGGATCCAGAAAGAATTTACCACCATTACCACGGAGTAGACCTCCTTTGACTAGAAGGAGAACGAATGAAACGAGCAGGCCAGGATCACATATCAACGACCGGCCCGGCTTCGACTACGAAGAGAGGCTAGACGAATATGTACGAAAGATCGAAGTGGAATATGTGACTCGATCACAGAGTAAGAGAAATCAGCATCCCAGCACGGTTGGGAAAAGGCAGCCAGGGAATTTTGAGCGTTTATCCCCACCACCAACACGGGTTGACTCGAAAGCGAGGTACCGCGAGAGAAAACCGAGTCGAGTAGCATCATCACCAGCGAAGCCAGTTGCCAAGATCCGCCCTGGGACAGCACATCCGACTGGATCCGGGAAGGTGGACCCTGTTACTCCAAAACCCTTTAGACGGTTGAGTCTTGGTGATCTTTCCTCAGGATTAGGAAATTTGGCCGGATTCGGCAAGATGTTTGAATAGGCAATGTTAGATGATTACCGGGGAAGGACAATGGCTAGGACTTAAACTTGTATACTAGAGATGCTCGCTCCCACGACCTAATGAAATATCAATACCCACCTAGAATACCAGGTCACTGGACCAACAGGGAGCTGACCTCGTGAGATCAAAATCCAGTGAACTTACTACAGTGCCTTCACAACGGTTTTTTTTTTGATGGTTCAACGCTACCCCACGCTTGACATTGCTTCTGCATGACGTCGAGCATTGTAATTCGGCAAACATGAATCTATTCAGGGTACACCAATCGAATTCTTTCGATGGCTGAACCTTCTGCGGCATGACGTGAGGTTATGCAGTGGGCTGGACCGTGTGTGGTTGCTGTCAGATTTCCGTGGGCAAGCGCGGGGTAGCTCAAAAACTGGAGGAACAGAAGCACACGACGTCGCCATGCAGCTGGCCGAGGATGTACTCGATAGGACGGACTTATGAGTGAAGATATAACAGTCGGTTGAATGGAGGGCCATTGTTTTGATCTTCAATTGCACGCTTTGCGATTGATTCCTCTCCTTTCTGCTGAGTAATATGACGTGAAGCGAGCGTCGCCGAGAGCATTCAAGCCTCACACCACCTTGAACCTGAACCCCGCCCTGCCACATCCCAGCCTCCTCTTCAGAGTCGCACATGACAATCCATAGAGAGACATTCTCACACATTCTTCAGCTGCGTTGCGAGACAAGATCACGATCACCATCACAAGACAAAGCCACGAACCTGATACAAAAAACACGAGATAATCTACTCATCGTTTCGACCATCTCCGCTTTCCGTCTTATCGTGACATAACGCTTTTTGTGAAGAATCCCTAGAGCATCGGCTACTGCACCGGACAATAGTGATCGCCAGTCAAAGATAAACACCAACTCCGCCAACTTCTCCGCCACGCAACAAAACAAAAACAATATTCCTCGATGACCATCACGATGTCTGCCGAAGAGCACCCCAGTGTGCACTCACCTCCCAGCCCGTCCAGCAAGCGACCAAAGGGTAAGAAAGCTTCCAGCGCAAACGACCCCTCCATCAACAGCATCACAAGCTAATTTGACATCTTTACCAGGAATCCTCAAGAACTCCTACCACCGATCTCCTCCCCAACAAGCAGCCATCACCACACAGCCTCCTCCACCTCCCGTCGAACGCCCAGGCATCGAGCGCGACATCTCCGATAAAGACATCACCCTTCAAAACACTCTCCAGAATGCCGGCCACAGACGCTCCTCCTCTGCTGCTCGACCACCAGGATCCCGTCGCCAGTCGAGTCATGGCTCGCTTGCCCAGAGCGCCGAGGAACAAAATATGCGGTTGAAGTGGGACGAGGCGAACTTGTATCTCACGGAGCAGGAGAAGAACTCGACTATGAAGATTGACGAGCCTAAGACGCCGTATGCCAAGCAGTACGATCCGACTGAAGACGAAGAAGAACTCCACATGATTGATACCGACGAGATTATGGTGGACGAGCTAGACAAGGCGAGAGCGGGTATCAGCCCTGGCAAGGCGGCCAAGGCCAAGGAGGATGATATTCCTGGTTTGAGTCTGGGCGAGCCGGAGGAGGATGTGCCTGAGCAACATCATGATCTAGATGAGAATGGACAAAAGAAAGCTGTGCATGTCAGAGGTGAAGAGCATGTAGGGCTAAGTGCTGAGGAACAGGAGAAACACCGCCAATTCGAACTGATGCGCAAGAAGCACTACGAGATGAAGAACGTTGCGAATCTGCTAGGCCACCCGGAAGAATTGGATGAGCTGGATGATGATGGTGATGATAACATGAATGGGAGTGCCAAGTAGGCTTGCTTGTGTATAGGGAGTGATTTCTGATGGCGTTTGACGATGGGATGAATACGGTCTCCTCTGCGTTGACTTGCATCTTTTTTCGCATATGGCTGTGGATGTCTTGCAAGGGGATTTCTACTGGGGCCAATATTATGGCTTCTTTGGCTTTCTTTCAAGTCTTTGCAAGTGAAGAGCACATATTGCACCGCTGTTTTGGGTTTTGTGGAGTCAGTCCATACTCTAGCATTTTCCGTGCTTCCATCTCTTGCAAGTGAAGAATACACGCTGCATCACTGCGTTCATGCGTAAGGGCTACTGTACAGCCCTTCTCTTTGTATCTAGCTTTCAGCAGCTCCTAAATGGAAGATAAAGCTATTACCCAGACAATACCTGTAACTCTATCAACTTCAGAGAAATTTGTACCATGGCAGCCTCTTTCGCCATGTGGGGTTCTATGTCAATGCCCAAGATTCTTTCAGCACATTCAATGTCGAATTCATAATTCGCAACTCATCCACTTCCTTTCACGCTCCTCCTGCCACAGCGCAGCAATATCACCCAAGTCACAACTCCTAGCGCAGACCACTCAAGATTACTCTCCCTCGAAGAAACTTCAATCCATCACCCATCCCTCCTCTTAGCAAGCTCCATCTCAGCATGAAGCAGCCATCGATTCGATTCCAGTATCGCGAACCTCTTTGGAAACATCAACTGCTCAAGTACGTACCAACCAATTAATCACATTTCAGCTTCCACAATACCACACTTACATCTCCAGCTATCTCCATACTTGCCGATAACAAAGTGACTGTAGCCCCACGACCATCTCGCTCAAGATACCGCCAGCATTCAAGAAAGTTGAAACGCCGAATTCACCTTTCGCTTCACCTTCACCTTCACTCTTCTTCGCCAGGCTAGAACAGGCGACACCAAAATACCAACCTCAAGATCGACTTCGACGACAATTCAAGCAACGGCATTGACACGACATCACGACTCTATAATGTCAGACAGCAAGGCAGATCGTGGCTGCGACAAGATGGACAGCGTTATGGAGGATGGGAAGAGTCGAGGTGAGTTCTTTTCGGTGTTCGAGTCAAGTGGAGCAGATTGGGTATGAGATCGAGGTTGCTGCTCGGGGCTGGGGGCTTGACTGACGCGTCGCAGATGGTGCTGGGAGCAAGGGGAAGGATGGTGAGATGATGGCTGAGGATACTCCGAAGGGTGGTGTTCATTTGAGAGGCGGTGGAAAGAGCCGGACCAAGAAAGAGGTAAGCACTGAAATCTTTTGACCAGTACCAGGTGGCCCCAACACCACTGATCTATGTTACAACAGCTACACGACACCGTGTTTCTGTATGCGATTGGGCCAGACACTGACGCGAGATATTAAATAGGGGAAAGAGGAATCGTCGAGAAAGGGCGGCCGGACAACTTGCTGATAAGATCAAAAGAGTGGGGAAAAGGCTCAAGTCGCAGGAGTTCCTGAACGCTGCCTCAGTGAACGATGTCAAAGCCCTGGAGAATAAGATCGCTAGGCGAGTCAAGATCTTGCAGGAACTTGATTCCAAGAATGAACCTGAAGCTTCACAGGTCATTGAGCCAAGCCAGGTCTCTCGTGCTGATGATTCTGAGACTGAGGATGAGGATCAAGCAATCGCCAATGTTCGATCTAAAAAGCGGAAGATCTCTAAGTCTAGCTATGACAATGAGGACGAGAACGAAAACGAGGAGGTGATCAAGAAGGAACAGAAATCAAAGAAACACAAGAAGCGGAAGGTCGATACATCCTCGCAGAACTCGTCACAGCCTCTCAATTCGATTCCAGCCTTCGAACAGCTAGGAAGAGAGCATGGCGCCAACAACGACAACAGCAACATCAACTCAAAGAAGACCATCTCTCATGCTAGCAATAACGGCGAAGAGGTCCCGCAGAACGGATCATCTCACCCAAGTCCAGAGAAAACCAGAAAAGCAGCCCTTCTCGATACAATCATACGTTCGCGCCCTCTCAGTGATTCTCCTGGCGATGGAATCTACGAGGCTCTTGTGGCTGGCATGTTGGCTCAGCCATCACCACCTTCTCCCATGAGCTCGATTGCCGATTACTCCAAATCTCTCATTGACATTGGTCGGTCTGCCATTGCTGCTCCGATTCTTCCCAATACCCAGAAGCCGATCAGAGACCGCGCCTTCAAGGCACAAGTCCTAATTCCAGCTGCAGCCCAGAAGCCCCACGCATCGTCAGGACACAAGGAGTCGCCGATTCTACCTCCAGTCCGAAACTTCTCGTCGTCAAGAATCTTACCGGCTTCCAAGGAGATTAGGAATGAAAAGAGCAAGTCGAAGAAGAAGGACACCCACGGCAAGGAAGCCAGCCACGCCAAATCTAACGGCAATGGCAATCAAGAGCCAGCAGTCGAATCAAGCCAAGAAATCAATACATTTTCGCAAGCTGTCACTTCCTTGAAGGAAGCTGCTTCCGCCACTGTCATCGAAGGAATTTTCTCGCAAGCAGATCCATTCACCAGTGCCAAGAAGATTCTACCACCCGCCAGATCCCATGTCCCTACAGCTGCCAGTTTCCCGAACAGCATCAACTCCTCAACGCCTGATGGAACTCCGACAAAGTCCAAATCGAAGTCGAAATCCAAGTCTCGTCGGGGCAAGAGCGGGGAGTCAGAGGATGAGGATTGGGAGTCAACATCTGGTCGCGTCCGAGCTAGAATTGACAAGGATGGCGCGACTGATGATGGCGAGGTCGAGGAGAGTAAGTAGCCACCTATTCCCCTATCTGTAGTGTCTGCACTTTACTAAACTATCCCCAGACATCGCGTTCTCATCCACCTATCTTCAAGCCCGACCCCTCGGCATCAGCATCAGCGGCACCAAATTCCAAGTTCTCAACATCGTCTCCGGCATCGAGCAAGAACTTCCGATCTCCAGTGACAAGGACGCCATCAAAATTTGTTCCATTGCCAAAGGACGTGTTAAGGCCTCTCTAGGATCGAAGAGTTTCTCAATCGGAGAGGGTGGGATGTGGCGTGTTCTTGGTGGTGAGAAGTGTGTTGTTGCCAACCAGCTCAGCAGCCAGGGAGTCGCGTCTGTACATGTCTGCACTGTCGAGTGTTGTGATCTCAATCGATGATGGGTATACGATGCAACTGGGAATGTAGGAATATGCACTGAAATGAAGTAGCTATTGGGATTGAGAGTACCAGGGCAACAGGAGCGGAACAGTTTCGATAAAAGGGTGTTCTCCTGGCCTCTTATATTTTGCCTTTCCTTTCTTTCTGTGATGACTAAAGAAGCCTAGTGCGAAGAGCCGATTCTGAGCATCGAGAAATGGACAACATTGTATTGACAAGCGTTAAGCGTACTCAACACAACAGACACAGTCTGAGGATAGCTGAATGAAGTTGCTTTATATGAACAAGAGAAGAAGGGCTCAAGATACCAGCTATTAGTGACTTGTGCTCCACCGAAATCTGCCAGCACAGTATTTACCTACCAAGCCTCTCCCCCTACACTCCCCTCTCCATCCTCGCTTAAAACATCCATCCTTTCTCCAACCATTCCCGCATCGTCCCCCCGCAACGTCCTCAACAACACACCCACAAGTGATTCATCCCCCTCTATCCCCCTCTCCCTCCTGCTCCAAATCCGTACACCCAAAACACATCGCCCGAAACCTCACAATTCCATCCGCAATCAGACTCCTAACTGCCTGCGTCCCACCCTGACATTTCACTTCCGCCTGGCAGACAACTTCAGCGATATCTTCATTGGGGTTTTGGAAGATGCCAGACTGGCAGGTTAAGTTGTAGGTGGAGGTCGCGGCGCGCGTTGGATGGTGGAAGTTAGGTGGGAGATGGTGAGGGTTCCAATTGGGCGGGCGATTTGGCTGCTGAGGGTGGGAATGTTGAGGGCCGTCGTGTTGGTTGCGGTGGAGAAGAGGAGGAGGATGACAGCGGGGTTCAGAAGTGGAGGGAGACACATCGCGGGATAAACTAGCTTCTGGATCTGTCAGGAAAAGGTTTGATGTTGTTTGTTTGGTGTGTCATGAAAGTGGAAGAACAAGTGTTGATGGAATGTTTGAAAGATGAGGTGGCCCGAAAGCATTGACGTTCGAGTCTTTCCTGGTCCGTTCGAATAAGTTGACAATGTAGATATTGAGTCAAAAGATCAGACATTATGAAGTGCATCGCGCTGCAACACGTCGTGGCAGTAAGGTTGGAGAAGGAGTGCAAACTTGTAGCAAAGAACAGAGCTCAGCTCGATGCAATCTCGGCAGTCTTTCATCTCACAGTCCGCTCGCCCCCAGTCCGCATTGAAAATAAGCAAACGAGTCAAACAAACATCCGAACTTGTTCACCAAGATTTAGAGTAGTAGTTACACTCGAAGGTATACCTTGGCATCTGCCTGGCTTCATCTGAACTTTGAAACTCGCGCGGAGCAATTATTGAATTCTGATTCGATTGCGAGTGTATAATTTAATTAAGGGACGATTTAAGCATCAGTCTCCAATACAAAGCAATTTAATCGGATTGCTTGGTTTAGCTGCGAACTATCCACTAGGCGGCTTTTCGCGCCGAAAGAAGGCATTGAGCAACGGTCGGTTCTTAGGTCCGAGTTAAGATCCGTCTTCCCTTGATTTAATATATTCGACAAGAAAATCCTATCGAAATCGTTCCGTCAGTTCTGCTGCGAGGAAGGGACTGATGAAACTATAAGTCGCCGATGAATTGAGAAACGAAAGACTATAAGTCACATATCGATACGGATTACTCGTGGCGTATCGAAGAAGCTTAGGAGGAAGTTAAAAATCATAAAGGAGATGTGCTGTATACTTGTAGACCCGGCTCGAAATCAGGTCCGAAATCGATTTTACGAAGCTTAGATCGTATATTATAATCTATCGGTTAAGAGACGTTGATTATCTCGGAAATTAAAAGAATATATTAAGAGAGGTAAACGATATAAAATAATTATAATAATATGTTAATTTCCTGTCCCCCTTTAAGATTCGGCTATTTTAACGTGCGTCACGAATTCTGACAGCCACTGGTGTTGCAACCCTCTTTCCTCCTGAGTAACGTGAACCTGATTTTCCAGATTTTGAAAATCACATCCTACGTTGTACGATTTTATCACCTGAATCAGAAGCCTGGAGCATTGCCACGCGGTGCCTCAAGAAAGCTCTCTAAGTCTTAAGCACTCTTTTGCATTCTTTTGCGAGATAAATCGCCTCGATGGCCTCTTCTGCAATGGCACTGGGGACGCCATTCGCCGTCACGATGAGGATATTGCGAAACGTTACCATGGCAGAAGACCTCATAGCAGCGTGGCCAACGCTGAAAGCCAAAAGTCTGTCCTCTCCGCCAGGACTTACCGAAGCAGAGCGTCGTATGGTACTCGATCTGCCTGACGATGACATTGAGAGTGCCAACATCGCTGCGGCTACCAATCTATCATGCGATCAGCTTCTTGAGAAAGCCGTGTCGCATCGCGAAGACCTCACGACTGAGGAGATCGCAGTATTGAGAAATAGATTCTGGACTCCGAGGACACGCGACGAGTCTAAAGCTTATCTCAATGGGAAGAAAGAGATCAGTTTGGAGGCAAGAAAAGAGGTCATTGAAGTCCATGAGCGCCTTGCCCCGCTTGAGGCGGCTGCTTTTGCTAACGCCGCGCGCGAGTTCGAGTCAAGAGATCGTGCCGCCTCCAATAAGAAGAAAGCCACCACTGCGAACGGCTTGTTACCTTTCGCGAAGAAATGGATCCAAGGCTTGTACGAGCGAGGACTGCCGTCTTGGGGTTATATATGTCTCTACGACGCTGCTGCTCAGCGACTTGATCCTGCACGACTTGACGGCTTTGGCTCGCGTCTGGGTGGTTTCTTCGAAGATGCTTTAAAGTTCAGCGGTGCAAAGGGCATCATCGGCGAGAAGTGGCAACTGTTATCGTTCAATGCGCCTGTTACTGGTTTCGCGCCGCTCACAAATGATAGCCCAGATGGTGAGGACAATGCCCACACAAGCGATGCGACCAATTACCAACGAGCTACTGCCCTTCGGGTAGCTTTCAAGTCAATCATGGCCGATCCAGATGAGTACCAAGAATCCGATGGTGTCCATCTCCCATATTGGGGGAAGACATTCACACGAAATATGAAGGATGGCATTGCAGGTTCCGGACTTCTTACAAACACCTTCCTCGTCATTGATCCTGTGTGTATTGACCTAGTGCTGTCACAAAGTCCGTTTTACGACGACTTGCGCGTTCTTGCATTCGAAGCTGACTTCCCGGTCGAGGGGCATGAGTATGTTGAAGGGTATCAGGGCTTCACATGGGTTAGGTTGGATCAATTGGTGTACAATTTCTACGAGCTACGAATGGCGAGAACTGGAGCGACCAGGATGGAAGACATCTGGGAAGCGTCCCAGGGGAGTAGGAACCAGGCCTTCGTGAGTATGAAGCCAGGAGAAGATAATTTCACAGGGTCGCGCCGGAACGCTGGCTTTACGCGTGACAGCGTGCTTGGGAAAGACTTCTACGCAATGCAAGATGCTAAACGCGATCAAGGGGGGTCGTTAGTCCAATCATGAGATTGATCTCTTTCCTGCGGCTTTGTAATGTCCTTCACATCATCACATGCACACCGCAGAAAAGGGGTTCAGGACAGGCGGGCTACCAGACTTTTTCTACGACCCACAAAGACAACAATAGAAACTGCATTCATAGTCCCACTATTTCTTGTAAAACCTGATACAAATGAGCATTCTCTAGCACCATGCCGATACCAACCTTCTCCTGGCTTGATTGTTGCGCCCATCGCTGATGGCTTGAGCATCCTATCCGCTACGTCAAATTACGCTTCTCAAATCTGATTTCCGCATAGAGATCCGCCACAAGACGAATATCTTCCATCGCTTGCTCTGCAATCTGTTGAGTTGCAGGCGAGGGGTTTCCGTCCAGAACATCTTGCCAAGGCGTTAGTAGTTCATTGATTCTCCTCGAAAAATACGCTCTATGTCTATTCTCCATCCGTGTAGCCCAGAAGTTGATAAAATAAACCCATAAACTTTCCACAATTGTGAACTTTTGAGGAATTGTGACGTCTTGATTATAAAATGTGTCGAAAAGATTCATGTCCGCACGCAGATCTCTGTTGATACCACCCATTAAAATCTGAATGACATCGTCGTTGAGGTAATTGAACACCGAAACACCCTGCAAACGCACGTAATCAGTCTTGTTGTCCAATCATAATACGAATGAGGCTACCAAAGAGTAGTAGATGGGTCAGAAGAATGGAGATCGTACTGTACGCAACAACATCAGAGCAGCCTCGGTGTTTTATGTAGTCGGATTGGCGGCAAGTGGTCGGAACACCTCGTCGGAGGTAACTTCTCCGTAATTAGCCAAAACTCGAGATTTGACGTTATTCACGTCTGCTTCCAAATTAGTCATCGAAGCCGTATTCTCATCTGATCCCAGTGCTTGAGCGATGTCGTAGAAAAGACTCTGGACGGCCGGCAAGTCTTGTCCTTCTGGCGTCCGTGCCCAGTTCCTGTAAGGTTCCGCCATTCGCTCTGCGATGATACTGAAATCAATAGGTCGCACACTGCCTGGCACTCGGGTCAATCCATTGCCATCTTCAAGATCGAGCTCGGGGTTTTGAATAAACGTGAAAAATTCCGCAATGGTGACACGCTCGATGATATGCTCTGCTTCTACAGTAATCGCGTCAGGGCCTGTGATGGGTGCGTCGCTTCGAATGCGTGCATCGGTGCAGTCATCTCGATCACATAGTCCGAAAGTATTGCCATTGCCACCTCTGTGACCAGCTGAGCAAAGAAGAAATTGTTTTCGTAATTGGTGTCGGTTTTCAGCATCCCGAATGGAGCTTTCCACACAACACCTTGATCTTGGGAGCTATGCGTGTATGGTCCATCGTCTGTACCACTGCCTCTCTGAATCTTCACTGGAGCAGTTCCAATTGCAAGAGTCTTAGGACAAGTATACACTGTCGTGGACGAGCTGTCTGTAAGGCCATTGTCTTGTGGGGGTGATAACCAACCGTTCCTTTCGACCTCCTGGAAGGCTGCCCACCAGACTGCCGCCATTTTCTTGTAACCAGCGTCATTAGGGTGCGTTTCATCGCCCAAATCGTCCAGGGTGATGAATCCATCGTCCATTTCGGCCAGCATCAGTTTCTGGTTGATGCCACGATAGTGAGGTACAACTGCTTTCCGCACCTGATCGTTCATATTCCTGGCGTTGGCAGCTAGGGAAGCACCTTTGTTTGGTAGCAAAGTCGACATGATAATGGTGACGCCCGGAATCCCCAGCAAATAACTGATCAAGGAACTCTATATGATCATAAGGTATATTAAGAAGAGGAGGTGTGGGAGTGAATACCTGGATGTTGAGGTCCGCCCAGTTTGAAACACCGTTATTTTGACCGGCGTTGTTAGTACCAATGTTCATAATAATCAGATTGGGCTTGTTTTTGACAATTGTGACAAGATACTCGTCGACGATTTGTTGAATCCTGTAACCAATGTGTCCTTCATTGTCATTGTCTTTCATAGTGCCCGTCTTTAAACTACCTACCATGTTCACAGGCCACCCTGCATAACGAAGTTGATCCCGGAGGTATTTTCTGAACCCATTGTCATCTGAAGAAGTAGATCCTCCGTTGACTATTGAAGCACCAACGGGGGAAATTCTCAGATAGAACGGCTTAGTGTCTCTAGCCCGGAGATCTTGAGAGACCAAGGACGATTTGTCGTAGGGAGACGTATCATTGTGATAGGCGTGGTCGTAAGGCAACGCTATCGAACGATTGGCTGCGAAAGCAAGGATAGCAGTACCAATTTGCAAGAGCTTGTAGAACATGATTAGACGAAGTGAGGCAAAATTCTTCAATTGTCTGATTATTTGGCTCTTCTTGTGATTTAAGGTGGGAAAGCGGTCAATTTATTTTGACGAGGTTTTTTTTTTCAATTTTACCACTGTATGCAACTTTTTCATTGTGCATCTGCACTATAGGTCTCCATGTGCTCCAATAGTTCCAAAAATAATATAGCCCTCGCCCGTTGGGGGGAGGGGGGGTGATCGAGCCATTACATGGTTTTGCATGGGTGAACAGGAGTGGGGATGCGTAATTGAAGGGCACAGTATCATTCCCTCATGCAATGCAGTGTCCACAAATTGTGCATTGTGCGAGAATATGCATGTTGGATCATTGATTTGAGATAAGGGAGGTCCTGCTGTATTGGGCGATAGGTGCTCCTGCTTCACTTGATAGCGTTAAGGGGTGCTATAATATCCCGCTTGTGAGGTCGAAGCATTGAGCTATCTTCATAGGGAAGGTAATCGCAAGTAGTTCACGTAAAAGCTGCATAAGGGAACTTCTGATGCCACTTCTCGGCGGCGAACGATGGTCGCAGATGTTTAGGGATCCACAATAGTCCCGGTCATTCAAACCCTGGCGGAGCGAAGAGTCGAGCGGTGGATATGAAAGCGTAAAAGGAAGTTGTATCGCTGGAAGCAGCGACGAGAACCTTGTGCTCAGCCTGGATACACTCCTGGCTACCAGAAGCGAGCGACATCGGTCGCAGGTAAAAGAGGCATACAAATCTTCACACATCTATTGCACTTGCTAAATGCAGTATTGTGATCTTGCTGGGAAATGAAGAGCAGTGTGCAAGTGTACAACCAGGCAGGCCACAGACACTGGGCTCCAAATGCTTGACTTTCAAATGTTCCGATGACAGCACACAATTTCTTTCAAGTCTAGGTTAATCAGTCATGTAACAGAAGTTTGTCTCCAACTCCTTCGGAAGACAACTGTCAAGCAACTCTTACCAAAAAGCTTGGCAGACTGTTCTTCGGCGGTACGGTCATGTATGTCCAAACTTTCGGTTCATATTTTCCAACAGCATGAGCAGCGACGGAGGAAGCTCGTCCGCAATACGGAGTCTACCTCACGAACTCTGCCACATTGAGCTAGGAATGGTTTTCACTGAGAAGACAGGGCGAAAACTTTTCACAGCTTAGGAGAGCGGTTGTGCCAAGTTTACTTCTGTGCAAGCTTGGCACAGGAATTTGAAGACGCGCAGGAAGGCGTAGCACTAAGCTTCTTCTTTTGGCAGCGCGTAACCTCCAGTGATAGACTATGAGGTCCAAGAGGCCTCATTCGATGTCTACTGCGGCAACTACTCCATGCATGGTCTCAGGCTTTTGTGCATGCCAACACGTTGAGAGACTTTGGTGATGAAGCACTACTCTTAAAGCAGGAACCTTGTTCCTTGTTCCAAACTTGCTCCGAGAAGTATCAGATCTGCCTGTATGTTGTATGATCAATGATATGGCTCAATTGGAGCAATGTTGCTGGGATGTAGACTATCTCAGTCTTCTGCTCATGTTCGAACGTCTCGTTGAGCAGGAGTGAAGTTTCGGACACAAAGTTATTTTAACGATTTCGGGGACAAGCAGACGTTTGCAAGAGTAGATTCCTGAAAAAAGATCCATGTGACTTACGAGGAGAGACTTCGTCAATGAAAACAGAAGACTAGTGTTGACAGATAGAATGGTAAAATCTGAGCACACAGGGAAAATACGTTCAGTTCTTTGGCTATCCGGGTATGAGAGAGGAGTGAAGTATTACAAACGAATTTTGTTTGAAGGTATGGCGGAAAGGCGATGGAGTTGGGGTTGCGCTTGCTGAGGGCATTAACTGCGATTGGGAATTTCTCAGCATGGAAAGGTCAAGATGTCAGAGCTCGGTGTGCACTGAGAGGCATAAGATTACATCGAATATTGTGGTAAACCATACACATTCTGTCAAGTACCGCCACAGACATGCTTAGATCTAGAGAGAAGGCATACACGGTTTGGGACCTCCAACCTCCAGTGCGTTACTCCTACGCCGGTGGCAGTTAAACGGCACATTGAATCTGACGTTGAACGACTAATACCCTGTCGCTTCCTTACTAACTTTATGAAATTCTCCTTCCTAAGATGCCGCAGCAGAGTGTATCTTGTAGGTTGCTAGATCCCCCGGATTCAAGCTGCGGCGGCTCGGTAAACCCAGGACGCGCTTTCCGAACGCAGCACGCGCGAGTATCCATGGCTTGCAGTCAACTACTCTTGCCTCCTCGCCCGTCACGAGAGCTACTTCCTTCTCTCACTAGGCTTCCAACTACTACCCACATGCTTTAAAAGCAGCTTCTTTCTCAGTCCTTCTATTCCCTTCTTTCATCCACAAACATCATCAACCTTCAACCATCGATGTCCATCCTCCATCCTCCATCTTCTTTTATATCTCGTCATTAGGCTTTGCTCGTCTCTGCACATCTTCCCATTCATCAGACTGCAGCCTTTTCCATGCTTTCGGTGGTGTCACATCGAAGTCCAGACTGGCTCTATTGCTGTGGTGGATCAGGCCGGCTTGTCTAGCTTCAAGGTAGGTTCGCGTCATTTTCCTCTGGCTGGGTGGATAGGGTGACAGCGTGGCGGCCCATCGACGGATGTGGTTATAGGCTCGACTCCCTGAGGCCCGAGTCCGTGGGGGGGACGGTGCTACGGAAATGAACCTCTGTACCCCATTGCAGTTGTCACACTTCGAACCTACTCAGCGGCCGCGCTGACGCCTATTTTCATTCTCTCTAGCTCTTCCTCCTCAGTACTACCACTACGAGCGGTCAAATATCTACCCCCGTACAATTCAGACACGTTCTCAAGGACGCTCATAGGGCTTCTCTTGAGCATGGTGGGCCATACCCCGAGCTGGAGTTTGGAATGTATTCATCGACTCTCAATACTTGGTTGCTCCGCCTGCCACCAGAAGGATGATGGGTGGCGTTGCTGGCATCATTCTACTAGATAGTCTTCAATCGATGACACCATTCTCCTTTGCATACCTGTTCCATTGTGACTTCTGTTTACGAGCTCAATCATTATCCCTGCCACCCTTTGCTTTGCAGCGTATCTCGTGCCCTTCTTGGCAGCTAGATCGGCCCTAGCATTCCCTTCGATGCCTGAATGTCCGGGAACATACCGTAATTCAACATCGATACCAAGGGCTGCTAATTCGTGCGTCGCCATGATTCCTGGTCCCACAAGTCTCTCCCCATCTGGAATCCGCTTGATCCCACTCAAAGAATGTTGGAATCCTCGGAAATAATCCAGAGCGTTCTGAGAATCTGAATAGATACAAACATCACTCGGCCGTTGATCCCTCTCTACATCCCGAACTTGCTTCCATGCAATCTCGAGAGCTTTTGCAATTGCGTAGACTTCAAGCACAGTGGTCTTTGCCGATCCTCGAACCCGATATGAAAGTTCGGTCCATGATGACTTGGGAGCGGAAAAAACCACCCCTATTCCACAGCTTCCATTCTCAAGGCGAGAGCCATCGGTCCAGTAGACCGCTTTGGAATGCCCAGTAAGATTGAGACCTTCAAGCGCCGCTTCTGCGAGTGCGATTTCTCGGTGGTGCATGATGATCACGCCCTCGAATAACGTCCTTTTTAATCCTTGACGAACTCTACTCCTCTCAGATTGCGGACGCTTCTGCCCACCAACGCGGGATAGATTCTGCTTTGCTCGAGCTTCTATTGCGGTACAAGACTCACAGCCTTGACAGAGTGGGAGATTGTGTTTCTGGAGAAGCGCTTGTTGTCGTTCGTGTTCCCGCCGGGCTTTGCGGGCTATTCGAGAGGGTCGGACCATGACTTGAGGTGTCTTATTCAGATCTTTGGTTTTTGGAAAATCTCTTGGGCGAAGGTGAAAGGAAAGAAGTATGGATGTCTTGTGAATATGTTTTGTGCAGTACCGGAGATAGCCTGGCGGAACTAAAACAGGCCACAAATTAGTGCCAACTTATCTTGGTGCGTCACACGATGAGTTAGGTCCCGGAGTTAAAGACGTATGGCGCATTGAGGTAAGAAATGTCGTGAAATGGCTTTATGACCTTTAGCAAGGAGATTTATACACAACTGCAAGATTAACAGGAAGTTCTACCCGTCAAGATACCGCTGCTTGTGGGGAAACCAATTAGCACAAACAACATCGTCATATCTTCTTGGAAAGAGAGCGAGCCCGTCAAGTCAAGAAGTTACGATGTTTGACTCCTCTGATATGACGGTATTGAGATTTTTTCAATCGCTCTCCCTTGCAACAAAAACAATGCTACCCGTTTAAAATGAAGTGCATCACGCTCGTCTGTAAATAATTGAGCGAGGAAAGTCGAAAGTGCTGAAAAGGCCCACGTCCCGCTCCTTTACGCTTTTTTGATTGCATTTAGGAACTTTTGCTCCATCCTTTATTTTCGGAGATTTCTCGTAACTCGAAACTATTAACTTACAAACATCCCAAAGTAGAGACTGCTCCCAGAGCTGGTTCGAAGGTAGTAAGTAGTTTTTTCTCCTAGCAAACATCTTGGTCAAGAAAGATAATTCTCAAGAAGGCCTACAGTACAGCGACCCATACAAAACACAAGTCACATACACATGCTTCTCAAGAGACTTCGAGTTATTGTTTCGAAGTGTAATTAGGAGAATACTGTACTATTTGAACGAGTGTTCAAGCTCAGAGAGAGCTCAAAAACGCGAGCTTCTTGGTCGCTCTATTGTATGAAAGCCTTGAATCAGCTGGAATTTCGAGGAGATAGAACCAACCCGGATACTGGATCTTCCTATCGTGGAAAATTGGGCATGTGCATCTCAAGGCATACATAGCAGATATTTATATGGCAAAGAATATTAACGACTTGAACAGCGATAAGTAAGAACAACGACGACATCGATCGCAGATATGTAGAAATTGTACTTTTGAAAGTTTGATCTCGCAAACACTCCAAATCCGACTACTTTAAGGGATTTCAGACTCTTGCCTCAAACTTTGCCACGAGCTTTAGCTGTGCAGCTCGTCCCAACTCTTGTATATTTGCAGACCTGATGATCTCCAACACTGTAAAGTCCACACCAATTCTCTGTCGGATCCAGTTTCTCATCTCTATGCTCACGAGTGAGTCGATACCCAGATCCGCCAAGGGGCTGCTGAGATCCATCTCCTCCTCTGTCCGCATCATAAATCCATACAGCGTTTTGCCAATTTCTCGAGCTAGCAGATCGACTGCTTCTGGAGCCTTCAGTAGCGACATGTTGTACCCGATTCCCTTGAGAAAGCGGCTGAGTTCTTGGTCGGAGGATGAAGGTGACTCGGAAGACTCGCCATTTGTTTCCAAGTTTCGGTAGACCAGCATCCGGGGGTCGTTACGCCATGTTGTCCTGTTATTTGGAGAAGTGATTGGTAGCACGGAGCGTAAGCCAATCCCGATCTGGGACTTCTGGACATACCGGAATCTCTGAGGAGATCGAGAGGGCGAAAGATCGACAGGTATCGTTGGCCGGGAACGCTTCAGCATCAGTTCGAGAGAATCAAGCAGCTGTGGTTCTTTTATCAAATATTGAGCAGTTGACCGAAGCGAGTCAAGAAGATCAAGATTCTCACTGAGATATCCCACATCTTCCATGACTCCGATGTTGACCGTGGAAGCAGCAAGTCCAAGGGAATGCCTGTAGGACACAAAAGCATCTAGGAATGTATTGCCTGCATTGTAGTTCGCCTGGCCCCAGTGACCACTCATTGCCCCAGCGGAGCTGAAGAGAAAGAATATGTCGAGAGGCTCCGATTGCTCCTGAATGAAAGCCTTGTGGAGATTCCAAGTGCCTTGTACTTTTGGCTCTACTGCGGCCTGCCAGTCATCCCAGGATAAGGTTGCGAAAGCGGCGTCCTATCGCCATGCATTAGCCAAACTCGATATGTGTGATGTGTTTGTACTTACTCTCAAAACCATCGAAGCCTGGAAGACTCCTGCAATAGGTTCTCCTGCAGCTTGTATTGCCGAGACAACATCTTCATACTTGGAAACGTCCCCCGAAACTCTGGTAGTCCTACAGCCATGTGCTGCGAATTCTTTGACAAACGGGTCGTCGTCGAGAAGATTTCCGGCGGATCTTGACATGAAGATGACATGTTTCGCACCTCTTTCAACCAACCAGGTTGCGATGGAGCGCCCAAGCCCACCAAGCCCACCAACGAACAAGTACGCCCGATCTGAACGAAGTACCAAATCCTCACGAACAGTCTCTAATGGAAGCTCTTCACCAGCGTCTGGCATTGACACAACAATTTTGCCAATATGCTGAGACTTCTGCATGTACCTGAATGGCTCCGTGATATGCGATGCGGAGAAGTTCGTAATTGCAGCAGAAGGCTTTATAAGTCCGAGGGTATAGAATTCCATGGCTTTTCCCATGATCCTAGAGCTTTGGGTTAGAAAGAGGGAGAAAAAAGCGAAGAGGAATCATACCTATCAAGTTCTTCGGGGCGTTTGGTCGAGAAAAGTAGGAGATCAAACCCGATAAACGCACGATTGGACTCGAAAAGTTCCATAGCAAGAGTGCCTTGGCCGACGAAATCTCGTCGACCGATCTCAAGAAATGTGCCAAATTCCGCGACACATTTCCATGAAGCATGAAGAAGCTCACCAGAAAGCGAGTTCAGCACGACGTCGACTCCTCGTCCTTTGGTCGCCCTCAAAATAGCGGGAAGGAAGCTCGAATCCCGAGAGTTGAAGATGTGATCACTCTGAATACCCATGTTCTTGATCAAATAGGCTACTTTCTCTTCGTTGCCTACAGTGCAGTATATCTATAAATTTTTCTTGTTAGTCAATCGTTATCTCGAAACAACGTGGAAATCCCCACCTCGGCGCCTATCAGTTGGGCGATCTGAATGGCAGCAATTCCCACTCCTCCAGTAGCGGCATGTATCAACACAGACTAGATGCCACGTGAGTAAGTGCCAAAACATCCAGAGTACATAAATTACCTGTCCTTTACTCAATCTCGCAGCATCAATGAGGCAGTAAATTGCAGTACAATAGACCGCCGACATAGCAGCACCTTCTTCGAACGTCATCCCGTCTGGCATCCTGGTGCACAGTGTTTCGGAGACTTGATGGGTCGTCGTAAATGACCCACTTGAACTAATGATCACTCGATCACCTTTCTTAAATTTCTTGGCCTTATGTCCAGTTTCCATCACGATCCCACTTCCTTCATATCCGAATCCTCGGCCGATGGATGATTTCTCCGTGATAACACCCATGGCAATAAGCAGGTCCTATAATAAGTTAGTGTATGTGTCAAAATCTATAAATGTAGTCTGACCTTGAAGTTGAATCCAACAGCCCTAACCTCAACCCGAACGTCACCTTCGGCGAGTTCAGCAAGTTCCACTTCTTTCCAGTGAAGAGAGTCAAGAAGCCCAGGTTTGCGTAATTCTAACTTTCTGACGGCAGAGTCCGTTTTTTTCTTTTTCAATTCATCTGTCACACGGATATAGTGGTATCGACTGATCAGGAGTTTGCCATCCACGAGCGCCCACTCACTCGTCGGGCTGACGTTGTCTTCATGCTCACAATCCTGAATATCTCGAAGGATAACTGGGATCAAACCGACAGCTAGCTTATCCAAATTGTCCAGCTCAACAGTAGCAAAGTTCAACGCCATCTCGGTACGGAGAACTCGAGCGACCCCAATGACCATGGCATATCTAGGGTCTGCACATGCAACCTGGCACGACCTCGTTATCCAGAGGATAGCAGATCCTTGGAGCTGACTGAGAATTTTTTGAAGGCTGGCGAACCTCGATTCGGTGATATCGTGGAAGAAAGGACCTTCAAGATCGAGAATAGAAATGATGTCCTGTTGTGAGGGCGGCGAGCTTGTTTTATCCTCCAGGCAGAGGAAGTCGACCCGGAATCCGCCAGCCTCAAGACATTTTGAAACTTCTTGTTTGAATATCCCTTCTTTGTCAGAGTAAAGGAGAGTGACTTGTCGGGGTCCAGGATGCTTCATAGTCGGCCTAGCGATGATATTGTTGTTGAGATAGCCGTCATGATTACACGCGTCAATTCTTGCGAATCCTGCAGCTTGGAGCTCCTCGATCCATCGGGCGGCAGAAACGTATGGCTCAGGAAAGCGGGCATCTGGTGCTCCCAACCACCACCCGGGCAAAACGCCCATTACAAAGTTGATCCACTTGGTCTCTGATGGTAATGTCAGATAATATGACCGAGTCTTGAAAAGCAGGACTTACCTGGTGAAAGCTCCTGAAGGAAGAGCCGGCCCTGAGGATGCAATAACATTCTCACATGGGATAGTGTTTGACGGAGGCTTGGGGTCGCGTGGAGAACCTAGAAAATGTTAGCCAATATGATGGGATTCATTGCAGTGTGCATACATTGCAGGCTATGATTAGGTCAAATTCTTCGGCTTGGAAACCTTGATCAATTGGATCTTTGGAAATGTCCAAAACCTTATACTCCAAGCCGTCGAAGTCTTTGAACCTCTCTTTCGCCGCTGGGAAGAAACCGGACGAGATGTCCGTGTAGGTGTATGAGAGGAACATCCTTTCATCATATGATGACCTTAAGCTCGGCAGCACTGTGGCTGTAGTTCCACCAGTGCCCGCACCAATCTCAAGAATTCTCATGTTGGGTTTGCGATGAGCTGCCAAACCAAGAAAGGTGGCGTACTCAGAATTCTGCATATAATCATAAAGATGGTGCAGGATATTCTCTTCCAAGAGAAGATCCAGCGCTTCCACTTCTCCACTGAAGATTTCTCTACAATGTTTTGTGACTCTGTAGATGGCAGTGGCTGCCTCAGACGCTTCGGTATGCTGCAAATCAGCGTAAAGCTTCTTAATCGTAACACAGCCTTGACTTGTGGGCAAATTTTGGGGCTTATTTTGAACAAGAAAAGCTTCTAGCCATTCTTGATAGTGTGGGAGATGATCTTTGGTTGGTTGAATGCCTCGCAGCTGCTGCGTTGTCTCCTTCAGACAGGCGGAAAAGAATTCGTCAAGCTTGAGATGTAACTTGGTTTTGTCATGTTTTTGATATATCAAAGGAGCGACATCCAGGAATTTCAAATCCTCTTGCCATTCCAATTCTACAGCAGCATGTGGATCCATATCTGGGTCTTGGACATTGCCTATTCCCGACATCTGCAGCCCCTGAAGGTCAATGACAACTTTGCCTTCCGACACAGCGACGATGTTGCCAGATAGTGCACCCTTAGGTTCATCGTCGCCAGTTGCTTTAATGACCATTTTGTTTGCTGAAGGTGGGCAAACGTAGATCTCGTGTATGTAGGTTGGTATTGCAATTGCTTGAAACTTTCTAGGGAGACCATTGCACATTGCGGGTCCTATAGCTTGAAGCAAAGTATCCATCGTCGCTGGATGAACGGCGTAGGCGGTTTCGTCTTCTCGGATGTCATTACTGATACTGGCCACGAACTGGCGCTCAATTGGATGAGAAGTCATATCGTTCAGTCCCATGAACCGCGGGCCATATTCGAGACCCATTTCTTTGAATTTACGATACCATGCTCGCCTGGAGAGTACGCGTGGCAGAGGAGCAATGATTGGTGTTTCTCGAGGATACTCTGTACCAGCCATAACTTGCCCGAAACAGTGCTTGGTCCAGACACCGTTTTCGAGGGAATACACAGTGAAACTATACCACTTCGAGTCCAGTGTACTGGTAATAGGCATCAACTGAAGCTGCGTAATCACTTCCCTGTCCTGGCCCTGTTGCATGACGAGTGCGGCATTTATGTGTATTCGGCGTGATGTGAATGTTGTTGACTTCGTAAGTTGTCTGATGGCTTCACCAGCCATACAAATGTATCCGACGCCTGGAAATAGAATTTCTCCGGCAAGTTCATGCTCTTTGATCCAGGGAACAACGTCTAGTCTGAGTATATTTCGCCAGCTCGGATTCTGATCGGTGCTCTCGATGATGCGGGAACCAAGAATCTCGTGATGCGGGAACTCTCGCAATCGCCAATCCCTCGAGAGCCTACTTTCAGCCCAGAGCGGCTCATCATAGTGCCATGGATATAGCGGAAGACCAGGAAGGAATTTGCCGCTACCTACAACGGTCTCTAAATTGACCGGACAATTGTGGAGCCACATCTCTCCAACAGATTTCAGGAATTCCTTGTGTGAGTTTGATCCACGAGTTTGTAGGCTGAGATAGTCATCATTGGACTTCAAGCCCTGGAGGGTTTGGCGAATAGGGCCAGCGAGGGCTGGATGTGGTCCGATCTCGATGAAAAGTTTTCGAGACACAACATTCGCGAGAACACTGCTCATTGCTGTGGAGAATCTGACGGGGGAGACTAAGTTCTGTACCCAATATGCAGATCCGAGATCCGCGCCGCGAGTGAGAATATTGAAAGTCACGCTAGAGTACAACGGAATCAGGGGGTCAGAGGGGCATATATTGATGCTCGCCATGAGTTCCAGATATCGGCTTGTAGCAGGTATCATTTGGTCTATGCGAACAAGCAGTCAGTTTAAGAATTTGGCAAGGGGGTTTTCAACTTACTCGAGTGATAGGCGCGGTCCACGTTCAACATGCGGACGAGGATATCCGGAAGGGCATTTTTGATTTGCTGCACTACGAGCTCTAAAGCGTTTCGATCACCTGTCAATGTCGTAGAGCTGGGACTATTTTCACAACCTACAGCGACACCAGGCCGAAGATATGGTGCAACATCTTCTGGGCCAAGACCAACCGCCGCCATTGCTCCTGGGGCTTTCACTGAATCAAGCTCAGCCATCACTTTGCCTCTATAGTAGGCAATGGAGATTGCTTCTCTAGCCGTAAGTGCACCACAAGCGTAAGCTGCTGCAATTTCCCCACTGGAATGTCCAAGGACTGCGTTTGGCTTGATTCCGTAGTGGCCAAGGAGATCAACTAGCGCGATTTGATACGCTGTGCAGCATGGTTGGGATATCTCTGCTTCGGCAAGCCGACTAGACTTTCGAGGAGCTGACAGAAGCTCTGAGTACGGAATCAGCCAAGCAGCTATGATTATAGGGTGAAATGGGTGTTACACTGTACCTGTCAATTTCCATGCTGGCGGCTCAGGAACTGTGCTTAGGAATGCGTCAAGCTCTTCAATGCTTTTCCTGAACATCTCGACATTGGTAAGAAGTTTTGATCCCATCTGCGCCCACTGGGCGCCCTGTCCAGTGAAAGCAAATACCAACTGTGGGGGCTGCCGCTGTGAATTTCGGTGCGCAATCGATGGCTCCCATGAGTCCTCGCCGTCCGTGACGCAGATAGCGCGGTGGGAGAGCACTTCCCGCTTCATGGCCAAAGAGTAGCTCATGTCCGCAAGTGATTCAGGATTGGAAATGTGAAATGATTCATGATCAGCCATTATCCTATTCAAAGCTTGTGGGTGCTTTGCCGAGAAAACCAGTAATCGAGGGAGCAAGAGGGGCTGTCGGAGCTTGACCGACCGCTGAGGCAAAGTCTTGTGTATTCCAAACGACTCTGCGGAGCCCAAAAGAACCTTTCTGGATATCAGGCGGGATCTTGGGAAGTATCACCAAATTTACTCACATGGGCATTTGAGCCTCCCACACCAAAGGAGTTCACGCCAACAACTTCATCGCGACCCTCAGGCCATGCCATCGGGACAACTGGAACTTGGAGTTTAGAATCTTCCCATGGAACTAAGATGGCGAATTAATCAGTCTAGGCGTGGATAAATACGTAGAAATACTTGCTTTTAGGATTCGGGATTGTGAAGTTGATGTTGGGAGGGATAATCTTTTTTTCGAGAGCAAGAGTCATTTTTATGATACTCGAAAGCCCCGATGCGCCTTCGCTGTGACCCAGGTTGGGTTTGACCTATTAATGTAAGCATGAGCGAGTGACTGCTGAACTTGTCGTTGAACATACCGATCCGATGTAGATCCCATGCTCGCCAAATACGTTTGCCACCGCTGCAGCCTCAATTGGGTCCCCTGGTCAAGCATAAGTCAGTTCTTGGGATCAAATAAGACCGGAAGAATGCAAGCAGAGTGCAATGTACCAACAGCAGTCCCGGTTCCATGACACTCAATCATAGCAGTCCTAGAGAAGTCTGATATACCAGCAAGCTCATGACCTCTTCTCATAAGAGCCTCTTGTGCGGCTGCGTTAGGAGCCGTCAAGGTCGATGCCTTACCACCAGAGTTGATACATGTGGATCGAATAACAGACCTAATAGGATCACCATCCCGAATCGCGTCGCTGAGTTTCTTTACATATATGGCAGAGACGGCTTCTCCCCGAGCGTATCCATCAGCATGCGCATCGAATGTCTTACACAAGCCTGTCGAGGATAATACCCCTTGTTCCTGCATGGTGATTGATGTCCTGGGCGAGAAGATAAGATTCGCACAAGCTACAACTGCGGCCTCACATTCTCCAGCAGCGATTGCGTGGCAAGCGTCGTACAGCCCTGTTAAAGCTGAAGAGCATGCAGTACGAACTGTGACACTGTGAATGATCAGCCGGCAAGATCTGAGCTGTCGGTATGGAGATCAGCAGCAGACCTGGGGCCCATGAAGCCGAACTCGTAGTTCACGCGATTGGCCGACATATAATCCCCGTAGCCCGTCAGTCTGTACATATGGTAGTGTTGAGGGTCTCTTCCATCAAGTTCCAACCAATCGCCATCAAATGTTCCGAGGTACACGCCAATTTTCCTTCCTCGAAGCTCTTTGGGCTTTTGTCCGGCATTTTGTAAGCATTCATACACAACTTCAAGAGTGAGTCTTTGCTGAGGATCCATGGATTCGATTTCCTGCTTGGTCATCGACCAAAATGAGGCATCTGCATTCCCAAAATTGATGTCGCTGAGGAAATAACCGTATTTGCTTGTCACATGGCCAATCTTACCTGGCCCATACCATGCATCGATGTTGTATCGGTCCTTGGGTACTTTACAGCGCCCACTGCGGCGGTTGTACAGAAGATCCCAATATCCTTCTGCATCGCGAATGCCTCCTGGGAGACGCATTCCCATGCCACAAATAGCCATTGGTTCCACCAGAGGTACAGCGTCCCCCTCGGAAGCTTGATAGCCATTTGTGGCATGCAATTGTTCAAGATGAGCCTCATCCTGGCTTCTATCTGTCGAAGCCCCATTGGTGTCGATGCTGACCATTTGGCCTCGAGACCTCTGTCGTGAACTTAGTTTCGACTTTTGGCTAGATCTTACTTCCTTTTAGGCGAACAGGTGGCTATTTGATTTTGAGTACAAGTGATAATACAATGTGCTAGAGATGACCGACTACGCCACGCTGAAAGTAATCGATAATCGAGGACGTTGAGTATGTTCAAGAGTAGATATCGGTAGCGCATTTGATCAGCTGCGAATGACCCGTATTGAGCGTCTCTACCTACGTAGGCAACCTATCCGTAAATTTACCAGCGTACTACTGATACGGTACCCCGAACAGTTCGACGCTCCGCGCTCCTTATCTCTATGCAAACTTCAGCCTCATAGACGAGCATAGGAGATGTATTGGTTCTTCGAAGCCACAGTGGGGATTACAATTTGTGGACCCAATGAATCCAGATGCCCGCTACCCAAAATTCGGTACTTATTACCCACTCTGGACACGCGGGCCGGTGCCAAGCCTCCGAAGCGACGTAGGAACAGGAACAGATCAGTCTAGATCCTCAAGACTAGACCAAGTAATATATCGTTCAATTTGTCGCGGGGAAATATTGCCTCGCTCCCCTTCAACGTCTTCTCTGTACTAGAGTGTCGTAGGTAGGTATGAATCCACGCCCACAGGAAGCTGCTCGCGCAAACAATACGCCTCTTTCGATAGGAGCGAATTTATGGATCACTGGTCTGGGAAGTCAATATCCTCCTTATCTCCTCGGCCCAGAGAAGTTGGAGCAGTTTGCGAGCAAGTTCTATGATATTGAAAACGCCGGGTAAGAATGAGCACAACAGCTAAAATGAACATATCACTAACAAAAGTTCACAAAAAGTCTGAAAAAGCTCTTGCAAATAAATCGAACGACCGGGATTGAGACCCGAGCATCAGTCAGATCCTATGACAGTGGATTTACCAATCACACCGATCCTCCCTCCATCATCGATATAAATCATTTCTTTCGAAAGGCTGGAGTGGATTTGACCGTGCAAGCTTGTAAAAAAGCTTTGAGAGAATGGGCGGGAGATTATAGCGATATCACCCACACGATTGGCGTGACTTGCACCAACCAGGGCAACCCTGGATATGATCTCCTAGTGAATCAAAAGCTGGGACTGGAGCCGAATGTTGATCGTACACTCCTCCAAGGCGTGGGGTGCGCCGGAGGTCTTGCTATCATGCGGGTTGCAGCTCAGATCGCTTGTGGAGCGTCCATGCGTGGACGACCAGCACGTATACTTGCCTTTGCCTGCGAGTTATGCACGCCAAATGTCAGGTGTGATCTTGCCGAAGTCGTTAAGTGCTCTGATCCAAGTGCAGTCTGTATTGCTGGTGCACTTTTCTCTGATGGTGCCGCGGCGTTCGGTATGTAGACTTTTGACTCTTTCCCACCTGATTTAACCAAGGATCTCGAGTTTCGGAACAGGGACATGTCCTGAGATCGATGCCTTAGCATCCGAGATCCTGATCCTCAAACTTTAAATCTTTCAGCGCTAATACTCTTGAAGTCTTATGTAACGATTATGGGCTGGGTGATAACACACAGCCTATTCTCCAACTTCTGGAATGGGGCAACGCAACGCTGCCTGATACGGCGCAGCACATGGGATTCTATGCAGACCCACTGGGTAAGCTGTCTTCTGTCTTGATGTCCTGGTAGACGGCTGACAGCTTGTTTGGAGGCTTCCGAACCGTCTTGACTAGGAACGTGCCCGAGCTCGCCACCCGGGCAATAGCCCCGATGTTCCAGTCGCTATTGCCAGAAGTCAAAGCAAGGCTCGGGAAAAGAGCTTGGGAAGTTGGTGACTTTGATTGGGCACTACATCCCGGAGGCGAGGCCATTATCGATGGTGCCAAAGAACTGTTGCAGCTGAGTGATGATCAGCTTAGAGCAACGCGGGAGATATACAGAACGCGAGGTAATTCCTCGAGCCCTACGGTTCTCATAGTCCTAGACAAGTTGAGGAACATGGGGATAGGACGTGATCAGATCGTAGCGACATCATTTGGGCCGGGTCTGGCGATTGAGATGTCGATATTTAAGAAGTGTCGTGAAGAGACAATGGAATGGTGAGATCACGTGTTGCAACCCTACCATCAACCTCAGCATGGACACCACCTATTGGTTTAGAAGTGTGTTATAAATCACGAACCTGAATGCAAAGACAAGATCTAAGCGGAGACTTGTCTTGAAAAAATTGGCAGCACATCGTTGATTAGGAGCCTCCGGCGGCTGAGAAGGCCATGAGATCGAGTCTTGGAGTGTGGCTACTCAAACATCCATGAATTTGTTGCAAGCGCATCTCACCCTTGCATTTTAGTGAACACCTCCGAGCTGACAGGTAGCAGTGATCCGCGTCAAAGAGGCTGACCGGGCTCTAGAGACCTCAAAGCGATAGTCTTTGCGTCAGAGCAGGCTTTCAATCCTGGGTCGAGCGAATCGTCGATACCCCAGATTTGATCCTGCCAGCCTGCTGCGCTGTAACCTGGGTAAGAATTTGGCTTTCTATAATAGGTATATATACACAGATTACAGGTTCTCTGCCACATACGACCACAGACTGAGGAAAACTGGGCTATCTACATAACTTGTAAAACACCAGCATCAATGACCAACAAAAAAAACCCCAAAACCCGTATCTCAGACGCTATTTGACAGTGATTCAATGATTATGTGTTCATGTCCTAGGACCCGAGTATCAAGATCCCAGAGCCCGGATTTTGTAATTGCACCAAAGATTCACGAGGGTTGGGAATTCTCGATCAAGAATAGCTTGCAATGCTGCTTTATAAGAAGATTAGGACCAGGGTATCTGAGCCAACAGTAAAATTCCCCCTTCCCTCCCATCCTTTTCACTTCACAAAGCCACCGTTCTGGGTATTTGAGCCAACAGTTCAGGTGTCCACCTTCCTCTCCTCCCAACCTTTTTACTTCAAATCCTTTGTCTCTCCGTCTGCTTCTAGCTATTCCACCTTGACCTCTACAACATCTCTGAAAATGGGTAAGCGAGAGCGACGACAACTGCCCCCAATCACGCGCGAAGAAGCGCACTCTAAAGAAGTCGAATACGACAGATCCAAACACCATGAGCCTGTCGTACCTCCAACGACCAAGAAATACAACCGAGCGCAAGCCCTCTGGAAGGAGTGAGTAGATTATTCCGATTCTGACCTTCTGTATTAATTATATGTAGCTTCTACGAATACATAGGGGAAGAACAGCCTTGTCTACAGAAGCATGAGCATCCACCTTCGGCAGGACGCCTGAAGCACTTTATGGAGTGGGTATTCATGACTTCTTTCGGCGTGCTCACAGAGCATATGACCCTGAAGAGCCTGAAAAACACATGGCGCTGCTTTTGCACCATGTATTTCAGAGAAACCGATGTCAAGATTCCACAGGCTACAGTAGACGATGTGCGCTGCGTGAGTTAGCTGAACTCCCATCTACAGCAATGACTGACATCAACAGTTTATTAAGACAGAGCTCAGGACTAAAGGGCTGGCCCAAGTCCGTCGTCAGAAGGCTTTTGCCGACGCATTAGATGTTGCTTGGCTACTCACGTATTTATGGTGCTACGACAAGCACGAATTTCGCCATCCACGTTACAGAGCCCAGCTGAGTTTCATACTGCTCTTGATCGTCTACACCGGTGCGAGACCAGGGACGATTGTTGAATCATCTGCCTACCGCGGTAGTAATGAGGCACTGCAGTATAAAGTATGTCAGAAACCTCTTTGACAACTCTACTTACTGATTAGAAAACAGGATTTCAAACTGGTAGGGCTGCCAATAGGCCCCCAAAACACACTGGAATTCGTTCTCAAAGTCAGATTCCGTTATGAGAAGAATAACCGAGATCAAAAGACTCAAAACCATGCCAGTGAAAATGCGGAGGATGAAGAGGACGAGAATGAGTATGGGGACAAGTATAAGTGGGTCTCGTTTCGTGAAGATCGTACTTGTCGCGGACGTTGTCCAGTAACCCATTTTCTCGGATTTGCCTTCGCAGATGATGTGTTCGAAGACGTCAAGGATGATACTCAGCTCCAGTATCTCAGATCTCTAGGGCTTACTGAAAGCCTCAATCTTCGAATCAAAAGCTCAGCAAAGCAAAAACCTGTTTTACAGCACTGCAGGATCAATGGTATCATGGACTCCGAGATCGCAATGAACTACAACGAGTTTGCAAGCGAGCTTGCTGAGCTTGGCATGCGAGTAGGATTTCGAGACCTACTGCGACCATATAACCTCCGCCGAGGCACAGCAAATGCTATTGAGGGTAAGTAACTTCATCAAAGTTTGATTTAGTATTGCTAAGAAGTTTAGGCAATTCGGAAGTGAGCCAGAATCAGTATTCTCAGCTCCTTGGCCACGCTTCTAAAGTGATGGGGGCGAGCTACATATCCAGCTTGTCGGCTGTTGATGTCCAGGGTATTATCAACCAGGAAACCATTCGACAAGACCATATTCAAATGCTTAGAAGCATGAGATTGCATCTCAATCTGGATGTTCGCACTAGTCTCCCTTTTCAGCACTGCATGGCCATATTGGAAGATCCGGAGTTGGACCAACACGATGCTGATATCAAGCAACTTGAGGAACAAATGCGTGCTGATGGTGATGATACCGAGCTTTGCCAACAACGTCAGGAGGTGCTTTGGACTCGCAAGCGACACTACAATAAACTGTATAAAAAGGCTCTGCAAAAATTTCGAGGAGGTGAATTTGTCGCCGCAGACTCTAGCAAGGTGCGAAAGATGATCGAAGATGGCAAGAAAGGACTGCAGGATTTGATCGAGGAGCCTGGTAAGAAGCAAATCCAGCATGCAAATCTGGATTTTGTGCCGCTATCCCTCTCGGACAGGCATCTTATTGCTACGAGCTTCTGGACGCAAACTCCCAACCCAAACTCGATTCCGGATGCGACTCTTGTTTCGAGTCTTCAAAACATTTGCCGGCCACAGGCATATACCCTGTACTATCCCGGAGAGTCGCCAGTTGATGACTGTTGCCCATTGTGTAATCTAGCAATGTCGGAACTACGCCCTTATCAACGTCCAGATCACATTCACAAGTGCTTCCAAGACACCTACAAGAACCAAGCGGAGGTCGAATTCCTATCTTCTCAACCTGTGGTCTGTAGGTGGGGCGATTGCAAGAATCCTTTTGCAGGAAAACAGATTTACCTCTCGGATGACTTCGCTCGAGACATTTCTGATCCTGAGGAGCGGCGACGTGCTCGAGCCAAAGAGTCAAAACGACTCAACGACATGAGGCGCAGAGGCAAAGTTTCAACATCCCAAAATCAGGCAGTTCAGGGGCGAAAATCAATCTCAACGCATTTGAAGCGGCATGTGCATAAGCAAACACAATGTCTATGGGACGGCTGTACCATGCACTGTACTTCAGAACAGGATCTCATGCGTCATCTGTGGAAATATCATGGAGTCACAGTTAAACAGGCATCCTTCCAGCCTCAATTCTGCTTCGAGCATCCTCAAGATGGGTGGTTTACAGATGAGTTTGACTGGGAAGATCACTGTAGAACCCATCAGATTCGACAGAATATAAATCTTCGACGGTCTCATCACATGCTCGTGGCTGGCTTGCAGTGTCCGTTCTGTTTGGCCACTCAGTCAGCATTCTCGAAACGTTTTAAGCAATTCACGAACAGATCGATATTTAACCGACACATTGATGCCCACGAGAAGTCCTTTCGCAACAGTGGGATAACGACGTGCCCTATTCCATCGTGTACGGACGACACATTTTCCACATTCTTCGAGCTGAGAATTCATCTTTTCGACACCCACGATCTCAAACCCACAGGCTTCACTCGAAGCCGTGGATTCTGTAAGAACAAGTTTCGACCCGTTCGAAGCGTGGGAGTCTCAAAACAGGTCGGTAACTTCGAGCAAGATGAGGTAGAAGAGGAGGAGCTGGTTGATAATAATGAGCAAGATGAGGTGGAAGAGGGGGAGCACTGTGGCGAATGGGATGATGAGCTCGATTGGTTGGATATTGAGGATGGCGAACTCAATTGGTTAGACACTGATAGTGATGAGGATGATGAGGACGGAAGTGAACCGGAACAGAGGAAGCGGAAGGAGGTTGCAAACACCTCAAGTGACGCTAAGCGCCGACGAGCCTAGGGATAATTTGATTTTCTTTCTTCTTTCGCTGAGTAGTTCCTGGAATTTGTTATGGGTAATTTATTTGTAGAATTTCAATCTCCCTTCATCTAATAGACTTCAATTGAAGATCGTAGATTTGTGAATGGCTTAGGTGGGCGGCCTGTCTGTAGAAGGCTGCAGGGTGCCAGGCGGGGAAGCCAAGTCCTGAAGGCTACTGGATCAACGCTTCTCTTTGTCAAGCTACCCCATTGAACTTTAGCGGTATCGCACTGGAAGTGCATAATCGTGTTAGAATTACACCAGATACTAGCGATTGAAGTCTGAGATGCGTCAAAAAGGCCGCCACGTCCAAAACAATAGACTCACACACCTACTGTGGGCCGGCCCGGTTGGAATCGGCTATAGGTTGGGCTGAAGAACTTGAGAGTAGTCATGATTACCTAGCTAGGTAGGGTGGCCTCAGGGATTCCCCAGGTTTCGCTTATTGTACCTGCAGACTGGTACCTGATTCCTAGATCTCAGATCTCAGATCTCAGATTCCAGATACCAGATTCCAGACTCCAGATTCTGATTTGAATAACCTGCGCCAGTTGTTTTTAGCAAAACAAGCGTCGTATCTTGCCTCCTGCATTACTCGTGGACTCTATATAACAGATTCGGAATCTATCAAATTCAGGACATCAACACATTAACACATTTTCAAAAATCCCCAAGTCTACTAGAAAGTATCATTCAAAATGTCATTCCCAAATATTTCTTGTTCAGTGGTGGACCGTCGTACCGGTCGACCAGTCGCCGGACTTTCGGTCATTCTTCGATGCCTCCAACCCGAGCTCGACCCCGAATTGCCTGATAGTTACACAAAGCGTGTCCTTCAGAATAACGAGTTCAGAGCACAAACCGACCCCGACGGCTGGGTACTTCAGCAGTGGCGAGCGCGGGATAGTCCGGATCTGAGTCTTCTTCAATTTCTGTGGATTGGCAACGACTTTCGCGAAACAACTGTTTGGCAGATGGGATTCCTTACTACTCAGCACTTTGCACCCGCCCAACCTCGCTACGCATTCGTCGACGTCAATTTTGCTATCCATCGGGGCCAAGATTCACCACACATCTCATTATGCCTTGACTTGGATGGTTATGGAGCTTGCCTTGAGCCTTTCAAGCAAGTTCAACAACGTACTCAGCAAGCCAAATTCTCGCAAAAGCAACAGAAGGCGCTACGGGAGCCCTCTCCGAACGAATCATACCCAGGTCAGGCAGCATCCAGTCGTCCCTGGGCAGAACATCCAAGGCAGAAGATCCTCCAGGTCCGTCGCCGCAGGTCGCAGTACCCTGGTGACTCTCATGGACAGCGGTCGATGAGCTTACGTCAAACCATCATCACAACCGTGCCAAATGACGACACGACTCCAAACCACGTTGAAAACACTACTGTTGATGCTGTAAATCAAATCAATCCCATCATCGTTGACGCAAGCATCCCAGCCGATCCTATCCTCGTTGACTCGGCGATTATGTTCAAGACTGATCAAGACGATACGATTGTCGTTGACGCCGGAATCGAATCCGAAGGGACAACCGTTGATCGTCGCGTCCAACCTGACACGAGTACCAGCGTCCAGACTAACATGGCTGCCGATAAGGACAGCCAATCTTCATGGCCCGCAGTCAATACTGTAGCTGCCACTGTAGGGACCCAAGTGGAAGGGCAAGGGCTCGTTCTCCGCAGAAGCACTCGTCAAGCAAATAAAACGATGAAGTGATTGAGCTACGAGGTGAACGCGAAAGGTGGGAGGCGAGGAGTTTTGGGTCTCTTTTCTTGGAATATTATGTATGTAGAATAAGAGCAATGCAATGATCGAAAAACCTGGCCAAAGCATCACAGACTGTGTACCATCTCCTACAGGAAAGAAAGAAAGGACCCAAGCCACATTACTTGATTCCTGATTTCCGCCTAATTTTGAAATTCCCGTTGCAGAAATCTCTCATGCGGCAATACATTCCTGGACAGCTGGCTGTTTTCCTATGACTATCGCCTCACAGATCCTCCACATCTGTGGCCATACTTAAGGAGCTACTTGAAATGCTAACAAAACTAACAACAGGATCGGGAGGACTAATGGTGTCTATTTCTGCCCACTTGTTATTATGCTCCGAATTCCCGTGCCAGTTGCTACTGGAGGCAAAATGATCAATGATTAAGACTTTCGGAAACTACTGAAGATAACTTATACATTCAACCAGAAAAACCTTGAAATAAACCGGCGTTTATTGATATGGGCGTGAACTCCATCACTGATCCTGTTCGCTCCCCCATCAAAACTCCCCCAGTCTAGCTATGTGGCCAGAGACCTCGGTTGTGAGATAACGCTGCCTCCATTTTGCACAGAGGACAAATGGAGGGACGTGTAACTTACCACAGGGGATCAAGGGTCCGTCTGCACGGTCCCATTTTTCATCGAGTTATTGTCAGCTCTGAGGCCCGGAATTCGAGCCTCGCAGATTTTGCTCGGCGAAATGAGTACGCTTGTACGTTCTAAACCAGATCGAAGGAATCTTGGTTTCTCAAGTTTGGGGCCGGGTTCGAGGACCGCAGTTCAATTCGAGGTGTGGGTGATTGTAGCCGTGCACTCGTTTTTTGTGCCGCACCTCGCGTTGGAACTTGGAGTCGAGCACAGAGGAGGGGCGTTTCCTCCTTGTGGCGATTGTGGTGCATGTCGACTTGCTCTGGGTGCAGGGTGTCAGGGTTCAGAAGCTAGCGCGTCCCGCCGCACGTCAACATGTCGCTAGAAAAAAGGGTGGTCCTCGCCAGCGATACCGTAAGCGCCCAGTATCCGGCGGCCGTATGATTACCAGGATGCTCGGTATTGGCAGGCCCCTCACACCGTTCGAACAGAACAGGTCAACTGCCAGGGTTCTCGGATCTCGCTTCCGATCCCTGATCTGATTCTAATGGAGTATATTGTGAGTATATTGCTAGTCAATTGCAGCCCTCAATTTGCATAGCAATCACTTTGTCTTAAGCAATATGGCTATCCTCATACATCTCAAAGCAGAAGTCCTCTGCCTATCATGCCATCGACGTGTCCTCACGACATGGAAGACAAGTATGGTGTGCATCCATATTGTTGGGGTATGGAAATTCCTTCGTATCGGCGCTGGCGCCGATTCTGTGAAGGTCGCCTTTTGCACAGTCTGTCCTGCTTGCCTCGGGTGCAAGGCGACTGCTGCTGGAGATCCTTTAGGTGAAGATAGTGGCGAAGATGAATTTCAGGAGGTTGAGGATGAGTTGGATAAGGTACAGCAATTGGCAGCATCGAAACCCTTACGTGACACCATGACCGACATTAAGAAGGCGAATGATATTGTCATCATCGAATTATTCGATAAGGTGGAGATGTGCTTGACAAAGATTCGACCTCTCCTTGAAGTTGGAAAGGAGGTGAGATTTCTGTGTGATGATTTGCCTTGGGTATCTGCTGGGGGGAGAAATTCTGTCGTTCAGTCCTAAAGCGGGAGCAGGTGTAGAGAGGTGTGGAATGGAACAATTATGTCATAGTGTCTATCTACCACTAGCACTACACTCGCATTGCAATTGATGATCCTACTCATGAAGATATTAATTCAAGTTAGTTGATTGAAGGCAGGATTTGCCGATATTTTCCCAGAAGGTCAGGAGCCCGCTTACCCCACAGTAACAGCGGCAAATTTCCCTAGGCCGACGCTAGGCCAGTGAGGCTTTGTTTCGCGACACAGCTTCCATCCCCTACTTGGCGGCATGGGCGGCGTTGGAGAGATTGACATTCGGGGACTCTTCAACAACGGATCACTCACAACCTAGTACGTGCGATGTCATGCATTCCTGGACGAGACGGGACACTGTGCCATCAAGATGATAACTGAAGAGCAGGGCGTGGTGGATACGACCGCAGCACTCCCAATGTCTCAAATTACTGCTATCAACGGGACAGAGCAACGCGCTATGGTCATACTAGATGCTGTTGACGAAACATCTTATGAATGGCCCAGAATGTCTCCTCCAGGACCAGAGACTTTGACTATTTCCACTACGATAAGTCAGAGCATATCAGCTGCTCCCGATCGGTACAAGCAATCTCCTTCATCAACGCACGCCAGCACCAAATTACCACAAGGGTGGGAGAGATTCGACTCGTCATCTACAAACTCATCCTGCCATCAAGCGAAACTTCTTTCGCCCAAGCAAACACCCACATATGGGCCTGACAGACCAGAGACGGTCGATCAGTCGGATCAGCGAAAGAGACCGTGTAAGAATCGAACTAGGACCGGATGCATGACTTGTAGGCGGCGAAGGACGAAGTGTGATGAGAAACGACCCGAATGTAAATTTCTCCAGAGCACCTGGTCTATCGTTTTTACTAACAAGCCTTCTAGGTAACAACTGTTTAAGAGGAGGTCGAATATGTATAGGCCCCCAACTACTGCGCTGGCGAGTCCCAGTGGCAGAGAGCGAGGATAAATCCTCAGGTGACGCCCAAGCACCACATCAGTTTCCCGGTGCAGGACCGCAAGAGTGCCATGATTATACGCGAGAGCCTTTGCATGTCGGTCCCAAACATGCAAGTCTACTAGGCGTAGCAAACACTTCGGCTAGTGATTTGAGGACGCCGAGTGCGCAGATGAACAGCCCCGCGAACTATCATCGGCCTGCAATCTCACCTGCTCATCAATTGCCAACACCTTCGGACCACGCACGCCTTCACCAACGGTCCCTGGATACAAATGAGCATGCTAGGCCACGCCACGAGCTTTCTTGGCAAGAACCTAGACAAGACTTCGCGGTTGGTACGCCTCAATCAGCCCAATCGATTAATCAGGCCCGTCTACCCCTGCAGACTTCCTCAGAGCCTTCATATCCCACTCCTCAAGCCATCGCACGGTTAGCACTGTCCAGGCTCACCCCCAGAAGCCGGCAGCGCTCACAGAAAGGCGAAATGCTTGCAGGTCGCCCTTATTTCCCTTTCGATCGAGAGCTTGTGCTCGAGCGAGAACGTTGCGATAAAGCTTGCTGGCGTTTCAATAACAGTACAAACCCCTGCAACGGCGTATCACCCCAGGAGCGTGCACGTCTCTTCCGCGATATATTTGAAACTCATAAACATGTCTTCTCTTCGACGGAAGCGTCATCAGTGTTACCGTTGAGCAGAGTTGGTGATAACGTCGTTATCAAGTGCCCCTTCACTTGTGATTATGGGTACAATATCACCATCGGCCAAGATGTTGAAATTGGAAGTGGCTGCATTATTCTTGATGCTTGTGAGGTCAAGATTGGCGATAGGTGCAATATCGGACCTAATGTCAGCATTTATACTACCTCACCGCCCGCTGGCTTTGAACGATTGGGTTCTAAGGGCCCGAGTATAGGTGCGAAGGTCACCATTGATCCAGATTGCTGGATTGCTGGCGGCGTTACCATTCTCCCAGGCCGACGCATTGGTCAGGGTAGCACTGTAGGAGCATGCTCGGTGGTTACCAGGGTACATTGAGGTTTTCCTATATTGTCCAGTTACTTTCTGTACTGAAAGGATGCTAATTCGGTTCGTACAGGATGTACCGCCTTACACTGTCGCCTGTGGGAACCCTGCTCGAGTCATCAAAGGTGTAACGTCCCTCCCTGCGTAGCCAGAAACTGTTGGTCATGTGACGTTACACCTCCATGCTTAACAGGCTTAGACCCTGTAATGAGTTACCCCTCTGTATACTTCTTTCGGTCTCCTAGTTTTGAACAGATCATCACTTCTTCTTCCAATCCTCAACTGTTTTCCGCTGCGTAGGGATGGACGTTATATCTCTAATCAGCAGCTTAGAATTCTAGAAATTTCTCCACATCTAACCGTAAACATCGAGATAATTTACAAGGGCGGACCAGACCCACTTCAAACCCCCTTTGGTACCTGTTGGTACTTCGAATTGGAGTGACGACTGGGATATAGTTAGGGTACAGCGACCCGGCGCTCGCCCCGTATTTCAAGACCGTGACGCAACTTAAAATAAACTACAGCCTAAGATTTAAGGCAGAAGTTAAAGCTCACACACCGAATGGATGATGGCCCCCTCCCCCGCAGTTTTCTTTTTCTATCGTCCACTTTCCAATTCCTTCAGCTCCCATCCCACCTCAGCGACAAGAACCAATCATGCTAAACCGGGCGTGACTTCGAATATGTTATGCCATTATGACTTCTAAGTTATAGTCTATAATACATATTTGTGTAGGTCTGAGTACAGTACTTCCAGGTCGTGTCTTTGCTTTCGGATTCGTGATGCCGTAGAAGCATCACACAGGTTACCGTGGCTGTGCACCCTGCCCCGAATGTACCTGCTGCTTACGTAACGTAATAATAAAGTTACGCACGAGATGTGTCACATGCTACACTACCAGATCCTTCAGTGTGGCGTTAACTTATCCAAGAACTTTAATGTGCTGCCAACGTCTATTTCACTAGCAGTGTATCACTCGTCTGCTGTTGCCTCTATCGATGAGTCTTTACCCGTCAAAGGCACCCAACCTATGTGATCGATGTCATTTACCTATCAATTCCTCCAAGTACCGTGAACAATGGCGTCTCATGATCAATTCCACCTATATTCTAATCGCCCTGAAGGACTCAGAGCGCTTCGTTTTGCTGATAGTATTGAAACCGACGAGGCTTTCTATCAAAGAGGACAGCGCTACCACCAGACCAATAAAGATAATGCTCTTCTCAACGCGAAGAGTAAGGAAGTTAGGGAAGAACTTGCTGAACGTCGCTGGGCGCAGATGTATTTACTTCATCTTGTCAATCGTGTCACCCAGACAGATAGAGTGAGGATACAGTTTTCAGACCTACCACTTATCGCGAGTCTTTCGATACATGACTCCAAACCCAGTTTTTCAATCAGTCTTTCACAGACACCAAGGTATGAAGCATCAGTAGAGCAACATGCCGAGGTCTTGGAGCTACGCAAGAGAGATGCTCAGATTGGAATGGAAACTTGCTGGGTTGCTCTTAACACATTAGCTAATGAGTTGAAGTCAGGTAATCCGGTTCTACCTCTATCCATTATGTGACTCGGAAATAATATTTGTATAGTTATTCAAGGTTATCCTGAAGACGTCGATATCGCTTTCAGACTAGTCAGCGACAACAGCCACGCAAAGTACTTTGCGAGCAGAGAAGACATCCGGTGCAGCAATTGGCACCAGTTTGACGTCAATCAACCCCAAGAAAGGGAAGGAGCTGAATCACATATTATCTCTGCTCCGATCCCCACGAATTATATCTCTATAAGTACATCACCTCGACGGATATGGAATCTGATCATCAAGAATCCGGTTATGCCTAATGGGAAAGTCGCCATAGTCGACCTGCGGGTGTTGAGGCGTCTCGGAATCGCGTATGGTAGTAGCACAGACGATCTAGGCTTTCGTCACTACAATAAAACAAACGGGACTGGGACATTATTTGCTACTAAGCATCAAAATCTCGTCTTGGGATGGCTTCCTCCTCACTGCATTGTCGGTTTCTTGTCGACCGAGCGCTTTGAGAAATTACTCGATCAGTCTCAAATCAATAAGGCGCGTTCAGGTTCGTCAATTTCTTTTATATTTGACCCATGACTGATTTCTATAATTCAGAAGTTATATCGCTTTCCGAGTATGAGAAGAAAATTAGTTTCTCGTCGATTCTACAGTACCTCCCGGGAGCAGCAGCTGTCTCTGTGTCGGCAGGCCAAGAAAGTGCAGGTTCTGGTTTTGATTTAAATATTGTGTGATATACTTTCATCGCAGGTACTTTTTATCGTATGTCAACTCTAGCCTTATAGCAGTAAATAGTCTTTCTTCTTCCGAAATATAAGGTCGTCACGAGCTGGGGCTGGCGACATTGTCATAGTCACGCTTCAGAGGTCGAAGTTGCGTGGAATAGATCACAAGTATATTTAACCTGATCCAGTTCTCAAGACTAGGTTGAACGAATCCCCGCTTATAGGATCTTTACAAGTAACACTTCGCTTATGAAGGGCAAAGCTATTGAAAGTAGCTTTCATCGCAACAAGAACATCGACTGCGAAATCCGGGAATTCTTCCGCCTTATCAACAAATCTCCTGTCCTGAAAATGGAAATATGCTTTCACGGCAGCTGCAGCTAGAGTGCTGCGAACCAAATGCCCTTTCGGTAAAGCTGCCGCAGAAGTGACGTGCTGGACTTGAAAACACCAAGGTTCCGAGTCACTGTGCTGGAGTGCACGGTCAAAATCACCCACCAGAATCAGCCTAGTAATGTGCGCCGCCATCGGGGATTCTACTCCGCTGATACCACACATATCCGCTAATCTGACAAACTCCAGGATTGCTGTGATAGTTTCTAATGACGACAGGTCGCCAAAGACAATCCTCCCCTTGTAGAGCCATTGCGTGAGCATCTGAAAACTTCGAGTTGTGACTACCCCATCCACCTCTTCCATTGTTGTCGATTGATCTCCGCCTTCCTTGAAGCTACCTTCAAATGTAGCAGCGAAGTATGGAGACTGCTTGCATAGCAAGTCTTTAGAGACTTTGAATTCATCCTGGCCTGTGGAACCAATGCGAATCGAGACAACAGGGCCGTGGTAGAGAGGGAGGATCCTTCCATGACGTGAGTAGGGTCTCGGGGGTATTCTATCATGAGCGCTTTGGACAACTTACGAATTGGCAAAGTGATGAAATGATGCCTCCTCCATGTCCTTCACGGTGTCTTTGCGCAACATATTTGCGGTTGCTGAACCAACAAATGCGGGGTGCCGAAAGCAAGGAGGTACGACTGAAGAGAGGGCTTACCGCTGCCGCCTGAGGCAAAAAGCAGCAAAACGCCACCAAAAAAGAGCCTTTGGAAGACCTTGCCAAGTTTTTGCACGTGGAATTATGTAAAGACTCTTCGTTAGGGTGCTAGCCTGCGGCTCACACGAAGCCTTCGAAACTAATTAGAATATTGGTATTGGTATAATGTTAAAAGGCGTCAGACTCGGTGTTGCTCAAAAGCGAACGTCCTTCGATTGACCCCGTACACCTTAACCTAGATCCTCAGGCAGAAATCACGGGATTTACGAATTTTACGGCGATTCGGGCTTGATGTCTTTCCGAACCCGCTCTCTCTCTTCTTGTCGAAGAACCTTCTTATTTTAGCTACGGCTAAAATTTCGAAGGCAAAGCGTGACTGTTTGGGGGGGGGGGGGGGGA
>Ga0207886_10110_pt1 | contig 98309 bp, 102 predicted proteins | sample LinPmetageLP35_FD_184048 | JGI IMG/M metagenome (GOLD analysis project Ga0207886, IMG submission 184048) | Marine viral communities from the Pacific Ocean - LP-35 (SPAdes) | ecosystem: Environmental > Aquatic > Marine > Oceanic | place: Pacific Ocean | collected 2009-08-31 | reverse complement strand
GCGATGATTCTGAGGCATCAGGTGTCCGATGTGGGTTCCCAGATGATGAGGCACATACGCGGGATGCCGCCTCCCTTACTATAGCCAACCTCCACGTAGAGGTGACCGAGCAAGGCGAAAGTATCACATCTTTCTTTGTGCGCAGATCGGTTTATTTTGCATTTTTTGGCAGATCAAGCGAGACTAGTACTGGTGGTCGTTCACCTTCGTACCCTCCCCGAGATCCTAGTTTTGGAGAAGTGGACTCCTCGCCATTGCAACAGTCGCGAGCGAATCACGCATCAAACAGAAACGGAGGGTTACATGGACGCGCAGAACACGAGAGTGCCGGTCAGGAAAGGAGTGAATTGGAGCAAGAGAGATCAACCCGGTTGGAACAAGCGGCACAGGACGGAGAGGAGCAAGAAAGAATGGAGATAGAAGTTTGGAAGCCAAACAGACAAGAACAAGAGAGACAAGCACTGGACGATGCCCACAATGCACAAGATGGGAACGCCTCTTCGCAGGCAAGAGTGATAGATCAGAGGCGAGGCACGTTCATTGATCTTCAGAATCTCATAGCGGATGGGCTTGCTAGCACTTCTCGTGGCCCAGCTACCGAGGACATGGACGCGTTTGTTCAAGATCTGGTTGGCACAACCAACGCAGCTACCCATAGTGACAGGCAAGAGCTTCACCAGGCTCCGGACGAACAGTTGCAGGTATTGCCTGCGCCCTCTACAGTACGCATTGAGTTCAAAATTGACGAGCGAGGCATTTGGAGGACCGTTCGAAGTCTTTTAGTTGACATTTCTGACCCGTCCGAAGTGGAACGGGTGGCGAAGAAGTACATGAGGAAGGGAATACGGCCGTTTGACAGCTCAGGCAACGTGCTAGTCCCAAGAACATGTTTTCAAGCAGCCACTGCCGACGGGTCAAACACTATCTTCCTTGTCCCTGAGAATAGCATTAAGGTTAAGAACCAGCTTGTGGTGCCCGCATCTAAGGTAATGCCTGAGCGGGAGCTTCCTCCGGGGAATAGGCAGAATAAAGCTCGTCACTAGTGAAGGGGAGAGGAGGACTATATTATGTTTCTTGGTTCTTGTTGCATGCGTTTGTCCAGTTCCGAGTAGATACTTCGAACAAAAATACTTGGATTAAATGATTAAACCATCTACCATGCATACTTGTGAAATGAACTGTCGTGAGATGGGTTGTGTTGTGGTTTCAACCCTGATGATGATGGAGATTAGCGTTTGCACCAGGAGTAAAGGCGCACACAATGATCCTCCATCCAGAAAGGGCTCGAATGTGGAAAATGGGGAACCAGTTGCATTATTTGTCTCACAGGGAACAAATTTGCTCGTTGCCTTGTCATGAAAATAAGCACATTCACTATAGCACTTGTGATGGCTAGGCCACATGGGCCAGGACGGTTGGGGTGCCAGCCCATGATGCTGGGTGGCACAATTGGGCTAACTCTGGATACGTGCCAGCCCAGTTGGGCCAGCACGGTTTTCGGGTTGGCACGTACGGGCCATCCCTCATGGTGAGTTGGCCCCAATATGGGGTTAGCCCGGTCGGGCCACGCCGTAAAGTGGGCTGGCCCAACTGGGCTGGCACGTAATGTGTGCTCGACCAGGTGTGCCACCCAGCATTGTGGGCTGGCACATATGCTGGTAAAGGGCCTACAGTAAGTATGCTGCTTGAATAATCCTGTGGTGATTTAGGTAAATAAATATACACCGAATGTAATCATCGTCAATTGAGAATCGGGTAACACAGGATGTTCAAGCAGTCCACTCGCTGAGGAATCAAATTAAACAGGCCCTCACCAGATGTGTATAATCTATTCTATCTATACTAGGAAGAAATCTTCGTCAAATCTCTCCATACTTTTCCCGTCCCCGAGACGCTCAGCGTCGTACAGGGTGCCTCGGCCGGGAGAGCCAGAGACATGAGTATCCAGCACTACCATATCATCGCCGGCTGGTTCCGACGTTGTGAAAGAGCACGTCGGCGTTACAGGGCTAGATGGGTACAGCGGAGAGAGCGCCTCGTCTGTCAAGAAGGACGTGTAGTCTACCTCATCAGAGAACTCAAATAGGTCTTTCAGCGACCCACCTGCCCGCTCCCGGGACTTCATGTCTTGCTCGGGCAACGTCTCGAGTTTAAGTTTCTTGCTGGGAACACGTTGATCTTCCACGACTTGCACCAGGAACGCCGTCAGATTCTCAATATCAGACTTCAATGTTGGTTGAGTTTGGTAAAGATAAGCTACGAGGGCATCCTCTTGAGGTATTGAAAAGTCGCGGAAACTGTGCCTATCAAATCAGCTGTCCAGGGAAAGGTGGATCTGCAACTTACGTCTCGTCTGGTATATCTGGAAGTCTGAGGAAGATACCGGCACCAAATTCTTTCACTAGTTTTGAGCATGTCCGGCCCAGGGGCATCCAGTTTTCAAATCTTTGCTTGGCATCTCGCCGTGTCTCCCCTTCTTTCTGTAGCAACTGTGGGAGAAGGAAATCAACAAAGTCATCATTTAGAGATCTTCTGGCTCCTTTAGGAGTGTCAGTTGTTTTCTGCCTCTTCCTATCCCTTTTGGGGCGCGGGCGTCTTTGCCGATTCTTTGACTCCTGCTCTTTTAGGCCGTGTATGTTTGCGAGATATAATCGACGATAGAGATCAGGGAAGTAATCATCACTCGAGAGCACGTCGTACTGCGCTTGATACCTAGCTAACAGTCTTTTTATCCTATCTGCAGCCGTCTCTCGCGGCTCTGTGATCGCAGGTGCCTTTTCCAGACCCTCCAGAAGGGTTGCCCTCTGTGAGCGGAGATAATGCCACAAGTTAGCAAGCTCGGGGCTCGGAATCCTGGACAACATGTCTGGAGATATCTTAGAACTGGTTAGCAGAGCGAGCGGATCTGCGAGACGTGGAGACCGTTGTTCTGTCTGGGTTGGGGATGGATCGACCGAAGGGCAGGCTTCTTTAGCCCAACACAGTCAGCTAAATGCACGGACGAGGATAGTAGGAGCTCACTTCTTGGTGCATCATCGCTTTGATCTGTATCTAGACTGCTATTGCCTAGTCCAGCAATAGAGACCGGTGGGTTAAATATAACGGGAGTGTCGGTGGATGTAGTTTTGTGCGACACGGTTGATCTCGACATTAGCAGGCTCTGGCTCTCTAGTTGGTATGAAGGACCTCGCAGAGGGTTCATCTGCATACGGGCGCAGGAGTTCAGACTTGAGGGGCTCTGGGAAGTTGTCTCCTCGGTGGCGAGCGTTTCTTCGTACGCCTGAGCTGGACTTCTGCTATGGTATTGCGAAAGACAGGCACTGTCAGAGACAAGACAAGGTGGAACTCCGGACGAATCATCAACGTCGGAGTAGTTGGTTTCGTCTTCAAATCCATCGTCTGTTACCGCATCTGCTCTATCCTCCACATTTGATCTGCTCATCAGTTTGCTGTATACATTAGCAGGGTGACGGGCATCGCTGCCAGCAGCGTTATTTCTAGCCCCATTATGGACAACACTCAGAGAGCTGGCATCGTCACATGTTTGGTGGTCAGGTATCAACGACAGGATCGCAGGACTGCGCAGTCCTTCAGACAGGGCGGGTTCGGTGATTGATGATGCAGGAGGAAATGCGATGGCACTGACACGGGCTTGGTCGATCTCTCCATTGACGATATTAGAGAATTCCTTGAGCAGGCATGCAGAATATCCATCAGTTACAAGGACTTCTGTTATATATATCCAGGTTCGAAGAAGCGTTTGGAGTTGATTCTCTGGAGTATAATCGCTGGTGACATCTTCTCCCATGGCGATGGAGGTTACGGAGAGAAGGAGAAGCTCACAGGCACCGGTGTAGTTATTAGGGGACTGACAACTTTGGTGGGGCTCCGGTCCGTCATGCCAAGGCCAGCCACCAAACCAGGGATCTACTCACACTGCAAGTGAACAGGTTGATCCAAGATGCCGAACTCTGATGTTGCTTGATATGTATACTTGGTCGCTGGCGAATCTGATCCGCCAAGCTTTCTGGAGCTTTCTCTTGTGCAGGGGCAATTGACCCAATCAGGAAATCGGGATTCGAAGAATTATACCGAAACGAGTAAAGCTTGCTTTTAACCTTGGCGGAACTGTTTCCCCTGCTACGAAGTAAATAGCTGTGTGAAGACGAGCGAAGACCACTTCAGTGCGCTTAGTTGATGGCAATGGATCTAGTGCCAATGGTTTAAGGGACAACGGAGTTAGGACAATGGATTTAGATTTAGGGGCAATGGTTTTAGGGGCAATGGTTTTAGGGACAATGGAATAAGGGACAATGGAATAAGGGACAATGGAATAAGGGACAATGGATTGAAGGACAATGTATTTGGGACCACTGGATGACCGTCGTTCATACGCTGGAGGCAATGGGCTGTGGTGATTGAGGAATGGTTGGAGTAGACGTTCTGGGAGTTCTGTCACAAGCACGCTCGGTCAAAGCTGACTGAGGGAGACCATGGTGGAGGAATAATGCGGGGCGACTCAATCATAATCAGAAGTGTGAGAATTGCATCCTTGCTGTTACAGTTGTGGGTCACCTGGACAGAGCCGGGAGGGAAAGGTACGAAAGGTACCCGGCAACGGTGGCGGTTCCCCGAACTTGCGCCATACCGCAGCCACAACGCAATTGGAAGCTTCTCCCCAGCACCGAACGACTTAGGACGCTCAGATAAAGGTGTTCTAATTATGTCTAAGACAGTCAAGCTCAACTCGGCACATAGGGGGAACGTTAGTTGATCTTGAATTTTTGAAAACTTATAAGTTGGTTTGGCGTCCAAAATGTTCGAAGTCAGAATCCCCATGTTGTTTCTCGGCAACAAGGTTTCTTGGCAGTAGGGATAAAGATTGCACATTTCCATTAGCGGCTTGGCTTTCTGGTGTCCAGTCTCCACTTGATCTACCATGTCTAGGACGATGGCCCTACACCTCTCCATGATCCAGTCGATGGTACGGAGGTCCGCACGACCACTCCGATTCTCGAGCTCACATTGTATTGCGATTCTCGCGATTCAAAACCTGTTCCAGGAAAGAAAGAGGATTCTGCCATTTGTTCGATCCTGATTACTCGAAGTATGTCGTGAAGGCAGTAATGAGCGAGGTAATGTATGAATGAGCTCAGATAACTTACACCACAAAGACCTAACGTGTTGATTATTTTGCGGGATAGTGGCCCAACCTCGCCTTGACAACTGTGGCTCTCGAATCAGTCTGCCATATTTCCGTGATTGCCACATATTTCTGCTTCGTAGCGCAGCCCCCAGTAAAGGCCAAGGACGACTCATCGATACCTACCGCTCATACATGTTAACCCTCTCGGTCGGTGGCCTCATTCCAGCCTCCTCTTCGAATGTTCATCCAGATGTACATCTTTCGAAACCAGCAGATGAACCAATGTACAGAGAGGCGTCAAGATCTCAGCGCTGCCCGAACGACTCAAAAAGGTATGCTAGCAAGCCTCAGCAACGAGCCGGAGTAGGGATTAGGTAAAACTCACATCCGACAGCTCCTCCGGGGTTGCAGTAGCAGTTGCTTCCACAAAATGGACTGCCTCGGCAGACCAGCCGTCTGGTGAAGCATGTAAAGTCTCTCCTTTTTCATTCATCATCTGCAACATGATTGTGCTTAAGGACTCCGAATCTTCCGAGAAATTCTCTTTATCATCCGGGAAGTTGGTGGGATCCGAATCGTAGTTAGAATTATACAATGCTTCTTGGGTTAAGTTTCTCACCAATTTTAATATTGCCTTCCGAAGAGATGAAAATGTTGTCTATTGAAATGCGTTGGTAATCGAGTTTCCTGGAACGGATGAAGTTTATGACAACCAGGAGCTACGATGTTAAGAAATATAGAGCGGAGGAAGGATGATGTGAATTACCTGATTAATGATGTATGCTATTTCGCGTTCTGTCGGATAAATCGAGCGTAATAATAAATCTTCTATCGAGAAACCTACATACTCAGTGAATACAAATGTTTCATCTTTAAAAGAATAGCATTCGTAGATATCAACGAAATTCGGGTGTTGGACATGAAGTAAAGGGCGGCCCCCCTGATCCCGAGACGCGATATCACCAAAGATTCTCATCACCCGGACTTCTGTACCATTATTACAAAGCACGAGTGCGAGGCCTGAGCCCAGTTTCAGGAATGGTTCATAAAAATCCCAAGGGTTACACCCGAACAACGGGATCTCCCTCATCCTCGCCGTCCAGAAATCTTTGGAGATGACCTTTGGGGGAGGGTGATTTGCTAGGAGTGTCGTCGAGGCATAGGGACGTTTTTTGGTTATCGGGACTGATGTAGTGGGAGTGTCTGCAGGTGTAATATCGGGTCCTTCCCTCATTATATCCTAAATAATTCGGAAGCGGAGGATCTGGAGAGAAGGAGGAAGAGAGCGAGAAGACTGTGAAGCATCAAACAGCAAGGAGAGATGTTATGATAAGTTCCTGCTAAAAAGGATTCGAGGACTATATCCAGAATGGGTTGACCCTGGCCCTGGAGATGTACGGTTGTGATTCGAGAGCCTGGACGTCAACTACTTATAGGGAAAGACGTCGTGGGAGGGCAGGGTCAGGAATGGGGTCAGGGAGTTTGAAGACATGGAATTTAGGGACAAAGGATTGAATGACAAGGAGTTTTAAGGACAATGGTTTAAGGGATAATGGATGAAGGGTCCTAGAACTGAGGAAGATTCGTAAACAGAGGAAAGAGTGGCTATGTTGGAATTGTGATTTTCGGCCGGGATCCCTGAGACCCTGTAAAACGGCCATTAATGTAGCATATGACAAAATAAGCATAAATTAAGCGACAAAACTAGGGGTAGATTTTTGAGTTTCTTGGATGGCTTGCTAAAGTGGATCACCGTAAACAAAATATAGAGATTTGTTGTGATGATCGGTGGGGATGCCTCGGTCATTAATGTAGCATACGTCTAAATGAGCATGAAGTAAGCCAAAGTACTGTATGTATACAGTTTTGAATTTTTCGAATGGCCTGCTAAAGTGGAGTAATACACCAAGATGACTTGTCCGCTCGACTAGAGGGCGCACCAATCGCCACTGATATCCCCGCACCTGCTCAGCCGCCCACCTGCAGGTGCTTATTCCTGCCAACCGCTTCTTATGGCGTAATGTCGCTTATAGCCTCCTGGGCAGATTTCCATTTTGCCAAGAGGATGTTCCCTGCTAGCCACTCTGCCCTCCGAATGCTTATTTTGGCAGTTTCGAGGGGAGTATTAGGACAGGCCTGTTATAGGAGGGCTAAAAAGTAACTAGAGAGCAGAAACAAGTGGTGTGAGGGGTTATCCAGTGGCGCTTCAAAGGGGCAGCTTTGGCAGGATGGGCACGATGGGTAGGAGCCTCACCCCCACAGCTTGAGGCTTTGCTAGTGGCTTGGCTTTCTGCCAACTCCAGTTCAGTCTCCACTTGATCTACCCTGCCAAGGAAGATTCTCCCTCGTCTTTTTTCTTCCTCAACAACAGCAACAACAAACAATTATCAACCTTCACCACAACCCAGATTCGCGTCGCAGATTCCATGCCGATTCCAAAAGACCCAAATACCTCATTGCTGGATTTTGGAGATCTGCGGAGTTGATTCGATGCCTATGACGCATCCGGCGCTGAGTCGAGTCCATTTTTCTTTGACGTGTCCACAACTTCATAAACAACCTCCGTCATAGCCAAAGACATTCACCGAGATTTTAGGTCTCGGCAGCAGATAAGGTCTGTTGGGCGGCACGGATAAGAACAAGGCTGGCTATGGAAAGATACAGTTCTGCGGAGAACAGGCGAGGCGTGACGGCTTGCAATACTTTTGGGTGGACACCTGTTGTATCGATAAATACCAATGCCGTCGAATATCAACACGCCATTAACGCCCTCCTTCCTCCATTACCTCTAGAAACCTATCATCCTTTACTATCGTCTCGAACACGCACACCACCAATTGCAAAACCATCCTTCTCACACTATCTATGTCCTGCCCAACTTCATTGTCTCCAGTATTAATGTTGCAATAACTGAATTGAGTACGATCGGTCAGGAGCCGACTCAAGAAATCAGCCAATATCTCTACAACCTCTCCTCCACAAGTGACCTTCACAACCAACATCAAATTCGGTCACAGCCAGAGGCGTTGATCAATAGTTTAAACCTCAGCAGCAGCAGAAGCATCGATGCAAAACAAACCGCCCGAAGGACCATCAAACGCCCACCTCAGAAATCACCGTTGAAACATCAGCGCCTCAATCAAAGTCAAACCAGGCCTTCCCTAGGTGCTGAGACTCGCCCACAGGAGTGTCCGTGACCACGGCCCTGAGCCAAGAGCTGTTCTGATAGTGCAAGTACCTTGCAACAACGTTCGAAGTGATGCCTATCTATAATGGGATGCGATGACGAAAATGTTAGAGAGGGGGAAAGAGAGGAGACGAACGATCGCCCATGGATAGCGCAAGTAACTTGTCAACTCAAGCGAGGAGAACCAAAAGTCTATTGGCTGAATGATGCAATTTGTGGAGAAATGGAAGGCGCCTGTAGGAGATTGGACGCCGTTTCTGGATGAGGCTGAATGCTGTTGTGGATGCATGTAACTGCCAATTATAGAGATTGGATATCGTTTGTGGTAAGGTTGGACGCCGTTTTGGAAACCATGAGTAGCTTCCCCGGGATAGAATCTCAAATGCCGTCGGGATTTGAGACGGGGATCCCTGATATTAAGTTTTCTGCATGCTTTATTCCATCGATGTTGTGTAGACTACTGTGTATAAAATTTCCCCAGCAGGCTCAAGACAGCAGCTCCGTAACAGAGTTTAAAGCATTGGGTGAATCCTGCTAACTAAATTAAGCTTAGCATTGGTGGGTTGCAGCCAGCGGCTGACTCAGCCTGTTGGTTTCGTGGGCTTTGTACATTGAGGGGCTGCCCAACCTCTGTTATCCAATTTCAATCAGTCTGAACTGTTCGTACAAGCATAGAATCAGAGAATGAGGTATTTCCACCTCCCTTCATTATGTAATTGCCAGCCAACAGTGTGTCTCGTGTAAGTCATCGTGATAGGACTCTCGTGGTGGTAGGACCACCCAGCGTGGGGAAGGCCTCGATCGAAGGGCGCATCTTGTCAGACGTCTGTTCCCAGCATGAATTCTTTTGACAATGCCATCACTAACAGCTGTGTAGTATGGAGGTATCGATCTGATGACGATGGAAAAGTTGCAAGGGAGCCTTCACAGCTACGACCAAGTATCGAAAGGGATGAAGACACTCCACATCACACCGACGTTCGACACTCCAGGGAAACACCACGTCACTATATTGGGTACGCAGACTATTATGTGGAAAGTTGGAGTGCTGACGAGTCAGATGGGCACGTAGCGGGAGCAGATTGTACAATCCTTGTTTTGGCTCCAAATGCTTTGCAACAAGAAGACCAAGATCAGGTCTCAGGTGATGTGCTGAAACAAAGTAAGGATCTTATCATACTAGTAAATAAAATGTACGCACTCGTGTCTACTGTTTGGTTCTCTGCTGATTATGTAGGGATGCTTTCGGCTGGTCTGAAGAGGATTTCAAAACCACTGTGAAAACATTCACTACCATTTTAGAGCAGAATGGTATTGACATCGCTAAGTATGGCCCTCTTACCAATGATTCCAAGAATTTAGGCTGATCTGCAACCCTCTGTAGAGTACCTGTCATCCCAGTTTCTGCTGTCTATGGCGATAATGTGGTTGAGTTGTCTCGAAGTAACGGCAGTTGGTATCATGGGTGGGTGAAGGTATGTCACGGCAGGTCAAGGAGTGGCACGTCGCTTTTAGAAGCTCTTGAAATGTCTTTCGAAGCCTAGTACGTGACTATGGATAAAATTTAATGAAGGCATCAATTACAACGTGTGCTGTTGAGCTTATAAGTGGTCAATAAACTATGCAAACACAATTGCTGAACTCGAAGCCCCGCCAAAAAGGGACCGGAAGTAGGTTTTTCCGGTAGCAAACGATGCACGGCGAACTTTCTTTCCCACATAATCTGCCCGAACGGACTTTATCTCAAGAACACAACGTCGACGAGGCTTTGATATTGGGTATCACAGCCTCTTACGCTGCATCATACTATAGTTGGAGTATACTGGACTAAGCGTACTCTTGAGTGCTTGTCTCCTTAATAGGTCAAGCATGACTCATGTCAAAAGCTCAATTTCTACCCACGGCCGGGATGACCCACTTCAATGATCCAACAGCCACTACACCTGCCACGCTAACAGAATCAAACATCTGTGAGATGTGCAAGACCATATTAAAGAGATTTGATGGTTACGTCAGGTCCAAGTCTGCTATGTATGAGCAAGAACCCAAACCGAAGGTGCATGGGTTTTTTCGTCTGAAAACTGCAAACAGAGGTGCAGACTGTCATCTGTGCGCTGTCTTTCTCAGTCTTTTCAATAAAGATGAGTTACAAGAGCTCGAGCAAAGTGAGGTGTCGGTCAAGAGTCAATTGTCCTCCTCTGGAAGTCCTCGAGTTCTTCTTGTGGGGGGGAAGTCCTTGAATGTCAATAAAATGAGTAAGTATGATATTGCGCTTCCCTCGATCATGCCCGAGAACTGATTCTGTACTGCTACAGCACAAACAATCGGCATCCTTGAAAGCAGAGATTCACTTTCCCCCGATTCGTCTACGGGATCGTCAATGACCTTGCAGCTAGCAAATCGATGGCTGAAAAACTGTGCAATAAACCACGAAGAGTGCTCAGAGGGCTTTCTTTCCGGCTTCATGCCATCTAGGCTTATTGACATAGGCTTAGACGGTGCGATTTCACCAAAACTAATTGAGACGTCTTCAATGATATCTCCACAGAGATACTTATCACTAAGTCACTGCTGGGGCGGCAAGGTTCCCTTGAGTCTATGTCACGATAGCCTTGCAGGTATGAGGGAGGAGATAAGCTACGGAGATCTTCCAAAAACTTTCCAACATGCCCTTATTGTCACCCGGCAACTTGGTTGTCGATATGTTTGGATTGATTCTCTCTGTATCATCCAGGATTCCCATGAGGACTGGGTGAAAGAATCTGATCGAATGCGTCATGTGTATGCTAATTCGTTCTGCAACATCGCCGCCTCTGCTGCTGAGAATTCTTCAGAGGGGCTATTCTTCGATAGATACCCGGGTTCAATAATGCCTCTTCGAATTTCGATCAATGGAAGTGGCTACTTGATAGATCCCCCATTTGCAGGCATGCACATGGTAGATCAAGCTCCCTTAAGTCGCAGAGGATGGGTTTTCCAAGAACGGCTTCTCTCGCCACGCATACTGCATTTTACAGCCTCACAGGTCTTTTGGGAATGCAGAAGCTACTGCGCATGTGAGACGTATCCGTCAGCCTACCCTATGGGCAGTATTCCTTTCATGTCCCCACTCCGGCGAATCAATCCTGCACAAGATGGTTTGCGGATCAGACGACGTGATGGGGGGGAAATTTTCAACACTTCTCCGGACACATTCTTGGACCAATTTGCACTTTGGAATATGATAATCGCGAACTATTCCCAATGCAGCTTAACGCAGCATACTGATAGATTGGTTGCCATGTCAGGAATTGCCGCAATATTTCAGGAGGTATTGAACGACAACGTCGACGACTATCTGGCTGGAATGTGGAGAAAACAACTACCATATAGCTTGACGTGGCAGGCTTTGGGCAAAAACAGCCGGCCCGCAGCCTACACAGCCCCAACCTGGTCATGGGCATCGATCACAGGACTTGTCAAGAGGAAATCGTTGACGAATTCGCAGCGTCAACAGCTTGTTAAGATCACTGCGGGCTTTGTAGAACCTGCAGGTTCGAATAAATTCGGCCAAGTCAATAGCGGATTCGTTACGTTGAAGGGAAGCTTAATGGCAATGCCACTGAGCATCTGCCAAAGCAAGGAGCTGGCAATGCCATGTCTAGGTTGTCAGGAGAATCTGGAAACAATCAGTCTCCCGTTCACCTTGGATGTTTCTAGACCACACATTGACCGGGTCGCGGAAGCCCGCCAAAGGCTCCACTTCCCTGTATCTTGGGCAAGGAGTCTCACTAACGTCTATGTCGATATAGATTTAGAATATCCTTCAGTCTACGGTGTGCCAATTTCGGCTCATCGGCTGGGGGAGAGGCGAGAAGTCGAAGGGCTCCTACTCGAGGCAACGAGAAACATTGGCGAATTCCGCCGGGTGGGAACCTTTTCTTACACGATCTGGCAAGACATGCGAGGAGGTTTTCCTGATCAATGTCTTGACGCGTTTCGGCTTTTTGATTCTCAAGCTACGAGGTTAGGCCTTACCTCCGTTCCTACTGATCACCTTGATTATGACCTTTGGTACACGATCAAGATAATATAAGTAGCCGGCTTCCATCGCGATATACTTTGTAGTTTTCAGCGCAGGCGGTAGTATATTGTTGTTCTTAGGGCGGCTTGTTCAGAACATCACGCGCCGCAGGCTTTAGACTCCTAAAAAAATGCACAGCAGCCTGCTCCATCAGTTGCATTCCGTTCTGCATAGGTAGCTGCATGCCAGGTGTGAGGCTTCAGTAGAGGAGAGTACCAAGAAGTCGCGGCTCGTACGCCTCCCCTCACTGAAAGTGCGCTGCAAATGCTCCCCAGTCCGGAGATAATACTGCTCGATTCTCAACCCGTCAGAACTAAAGTCGGATATGCTGGACGGTCCTTGTAGCAGAAATAACGACCACTCCAGGTTATTAACTTTGTTGGTCTTACAGTACTGCCTTACTGCCGCCTCCAGGTCTCATCAAAATTTGCTCTTGTTCAGGGCAAGAGCCGTGCACTGGCCACCAACTATTTCGGCCGATCATTCAAACCAAAGATAATCCCGGTCAACGGCGGAAGTCGCCCCAGCCCGGCCGCTCCCGCAGCCTTGACGACAGGGTTCGCCTTATGTCGGTGCTGATACCAATCTTGCTTACGCAACGACAGCTTTGAACGCAGCTCAGTTGCGTCTCAGCACAGCGCGCATAACCTGCCGACGGTGAATCCAGAGCGCTACCGATTGATCAAACCCGATTTCCCTACCATCGATTCACCTCAGAACACCTTTGACTGAAGAGCTGCGCTAGGTAAGCCATAATGGTACGTCGCAACGTCGCTGAGCATGTCGAGGAAGTAGCTGATAAGGAAACAGGCGAAGGAGCCTTCTTCGACAAGTGCCCCTAGGATCAAACCCATCGGCCTCTCCACTCTTCATGATGAACAGGATGCTATCATGGAGTAATCTACCTCCCGAGACTGCTAAGTAACTTTCTGATCACGCTTGCAGTATCGTCTTCGTCCATGGCTTGCAGGGCCATCCACGGAAGACATGGACATGCGAAAGAGTTTCAGGGCCGGAGAAACAGGGCATAAAAGAAACTAGCGGCCGCGGAATGAAGAAATTCTTGTCCTCCTGGAGACACAAGACGATCACGGTGGATACACCTAGATTAGAAGCAGATGACGTTTTTTGGCCATACGATCTCCTTCGAGAGGACTGTACACGCTCGCGGATTCTCACATGGGGGTACGACTCAAAGGTGACCCACTTCTTCAGCAGTGCCGCGAACCAAAGCAATATAACAGCATACGCCAGGAATTTACTGCACGCTTTGAAGGTTAGCAGAGTCAATTGTGTAAGTCGGCGAATTGGTGCTCGATAATCCCAGCTGATGCGATCTTTAGCAAGGGAGAGGCATCATCTTTGTAGCTCATTCGCTTGGCGGTAAGTTTCCTTATTGCACTTGAGTAGCTATTAACCCTGACAAAACTGAGGGATTATTGTTAAAGACGTGAGTATGAGCAGGCAAGCAGACGAAGGCATGGTTGTTTCGGGAACTGACGGATTTGCAGGTCATTCGTCGAGCGGCTGCGGATCCCGAGCCGGCGTTGCGTGATATATACACATCTGCAGAGGCCGTGATATTTCTTGGTACGCCACATCGTGGTAGTGGGAAAGCTGGTATTGCAGAGGTCATTAGGAAGATCGTTTCGGTTTCTGGCTTCGATACGACAGATAAAAATATACGGGCGCTCCAAGTCAATAGCACCGAGCTTGAGCTTGTCCACGAGCTCTTCATGAAAGTCTACGAGCAAAAAGATCGACACTTCAAGGTCCTCACCTTTCAGGAAGCCAAGGGCGTGGCCGGAATAAGCTATCTAAATTTGAATGAGAGGGTAGGTCTCGCTGACAGATCACCCTTAAGCATGCATTACTAACTATCACTGCGACTATCTCCAGGTCGTCGAGCCGTTCTCGTCCTCCATTACTGGCACTGAGCCAACACAAACCATTAATGCAAATCATATGTCTATGTGCCGGTTCCCCAGCAGGGACGATGAAGGATATAAACAAATCTTGGGAGAGATCCTGATCCTCGTATCAGAGAAGGAGAGAAAGGTGCAACAGGCGCCTGAAGAGCACCAGGGAATTGCCGCCATGAAGACTGGGAATTCAAGCTCAACAACCTCACCCTCTGTAGCTACTCATTGTATGTAACTACCGCTCGTTCGTCGGAGGCGCATCAGCTGAACCAGTCATCAGCCTTGACAGATGTGGAGAGAAAGTGCGTAGCACTGCTCATGCAAAACACCTCGAGCGCTGCAGAATACAAGTCGTCGCTTCCCCCCCGCGTCGAGGGTACCTGTCAATGGATAATGTCAAATTCGCAATACCGCGACTGGAACTCGCAAAAGGAAACCTGTCTTCTGTGGATCAGTGGCTATCCAGGAACTGGAAAGACTATTCTCTCGAGCTATATTTTAGAGAGTCTAAGTGCCGGTGACCATTCGCCAAGACTACGCACGACGCTGTGCTATTTCTTCTGTGACGAAAAGATCGGTACACAGCGGGATGGCATGGCGATCCTCCGAAGTCTCATTCACCAGCTACTGCTTTGCCGTCGGTTATTGATAAAGTACGTCAAGGCTGCATACGATTTCCATGGACCGCAGTTAGAGCAGAATTTCAACGAGCTCTGGAGAATCTTCATAGCCATCGCCAGTGATAAACGAACAGGTCCTGTCAGCGTTATCGTCGATGCTATTGACGAGTGCGAGGAAGCGACCAGAGAACGATTTCTTCAGCAAGTCAGTCAGCTCATGAGCAAGCCACGGCCGATCGACTCAAGCACGCCCTGCATCAAATTTCTTGTCACAAGCAGACCTCTGTTGGGGCGTCGATATCCAGGGAACCTTCTACAGATTGACCCATCTGAAAACCATGTCGAGCAAGATCTGAGGTTAGTGATACGAATGAAAGTAGAAAGCATCGTCCAGCGAACTCGATGCCACCCTGATGTGCGAACCTATCTGGAGAACGCGTTGTTCTCTAAAGCCGATCGGACCTTCCTCTGGGTCAATCTGGTGCTTCATCTCCTCGAGAGAAGCTTTTTAGCATCACAGAAGGATTTCAAGCGCATCATTGACGAGATGCCTAAGACATTATCAACTACATACCGGCGATTCCTGCAGGGAATTTCCATGGAATATCAACCACTTGCCAACAGGCTATTGCATTTTCTAGTTGGCAGCTCACGGCCTCTGAAGCTGACAGAGATGCGTATCTTAATCGCTATCCAGGACCATCATCATACTCTGGCAGCTGTGGAAGAAGATGCGCAACCCAACATTCAAGACACTATCGAAGGCGTCTTAGGCCCATTGGTCAGGATCTGGGAGTCACGGGTATATTTGGTACATCAATCTCTCAAGGAGTTCCTCCACAACCTCTCAACCCAAGGAGGTGACCCTCTGTCAGCTATCTATGGAATCGATGGACGTGAAGCAAACTTACTCATGGCAAAGAGTTGCATGTTGTATCTACTGCTTGAGGATTTTCAAAGCGAACTCTTCTCGCCCAACAGCACACAGTTGGCAAATTCTCCAACTTCTCCGGCCGAGGGCTCTATTGATGCGAGGTCTGATGAACAGCTTTGGGACCCATTTGATTTGGGCGACACCCTTCTGAAGGATCCGGCAGTATTAGAGGAAGAGACTTGTTCGTCTATTGGGACCCGTTTCCCATTCTTCGACTATGCATCAAGGCAATGGGCGCAGCACTTCTCATTCGCCCGCTTAATAAGCCCTCCAGAGGTTCAAGAATCTGCACTTGTGTTAGCCGACGTCAGCAGCCATCGCGGTTCGAACTGGTTCCGGTTCTATTGGCATCATACTGAAATGACTCTTCCCTACCCCCAATATTTTGGTCCACTCACGACCGCAAGCTACTTCGGTCTGTCAACATCCGTAGAACTTCTCATGCGCACAGAATCGCCGATAGAACCAAGCACAGGGGCATACGGGTTATACTGGGCGGCGAGAAAGGGACATGCCAGCGTAGTGGACTTACTTCTTGGAGCGGCCGTCGATCCTGATAGGAGTACTGTTGAAGGTCAAAATGCTCTCACTGCTGCGGTACAGTTCAATCGCCTAGACATAGTGAAGCAGCTCCTGGAAGACGATGGATTCATCTCTGGACGGACCCAGCACAGGGTCAATTATGCTCCGCTAGATGGGCGAACGCCCCTGTCTATTGCTGCTGGCAACGGCTTCGTGGATATTGTTGAGCTACTCCTGCACCATGACCAGATAGAGCCTGATATTGCAGATTTCAACCAGTGGACGCCCCTCCTTTGGACAGTGGGTGGCAACCACTTGGATGTGCTCCAGCTGCTAGTCACCGACCACCGCGTTTCCGTCAACCACGAGGATAGGTCTGGTCGAAATGTCCTCAGTTGGGCCGCTGCGGAGGGTGAGATTGAGCTGGTCAGATATCTAGTATCTCTTCCACATCTCCGTGTCGACGAAGGAGATCGAGCTGGTCGAACTCCTTTCTCTTGGGCAGCAGGAAATGGACATCTACCAACGACAGTCTGCCTACGGCGCAGTCGGCGGATCGATTTATCCAAGAAAGATAAAGATGGACGAAATGCGCTTTCATGGGCATGCTCGGGTGGCCATCACAGAGTGGTTGAATACCTGATCAAACATGTCTGCGAAGACGTCGATGGAGAGGACGTGGACGGCTGGACGCCACTGGCCTGGGCCCTCTTCAGCTATAATACAAGAACTGTCAAAGCACTCCTGGAGTCAGGCCTTGTCGACGTGAACAAAACGGATCGCACTGGGCGAAGTGCGCTATCATTTGCTGCAGGTTATGGCTACCTGGATATCGTTGAAATCTTGCTGAACATGGAAGGTATTGAAGTTGAGAGCAAAGATAATGACGGACTAACACCTTTGTCACATGCAACCCGGTACCCGGCTATCGTGAAGTTATTGCAGACGTTCAGTAAATAGTTTCCTGATACATTTACGTGGTTTCAATGAATGCACTGCCTCTATTTCACATCAGGTTGACTTTGCTCAATCCTAAAGAGTTGCGTTGAGGCCCTGTGAGACGCTCATGCCGCTCTCTCCCCGCGTCTTCCAGCCGCCGCACCACGCGTACTTTGACGACTTCTCGATTTCTGGACCACATTATCACCGTGCAATGCTGAGATTGGACTGATAAGAATACTGTTGTGAAGAACTTAGCGGGAGAGTAATTTGGGTTACTAGAGCGGCTAAATACTTCTCAGTGTTAATGCTCAGTCCCTCACATAGTTTCTGACACCAAGCCTGGGACTAATCGAAGTTATCCCTGATTTTGCTGTCTGGTGTCAAAAAGGCTCTGGAGGTAATGTACACCTTGTTGATCAGTACAACCAATTTCTTGGCACCCCCGAAATGTCCTTGGCAGAGATACCATGTCCTAGGTCATCTGCTGCAAGCACAATGATGGCACAATCCGCTTGACGAGGAGTGACATCTAAATAATTATTAGATGTAAATAGCAAAAGTTTAGAGTACGTATCTGCGAGGGTGATGTGGTTTTTGGAAGTATAATCACTTGGCTGAACTTCAAAGCTTGTCAGTTCCTCTGCCGCCTGGGTCATAGGTCGATCGCTCCATATTGAGGTTGTTTTGTCAATCTACGAAATCTCGAGCAAATCGAAGGAATCGAGGCCGGCAGCTTCGAACAGATGCCGAGGGCTCAAAAAGTGCGACCTCCCTTGAAGGCAGACAGCGTGTTATTCGACTCGGACTTGTGTAGTTTACGGGACTCACCTCCACCAGAACTGAAAGCAAATCAATCTCAAACCCTCTCCAAGTCCTCTACCGACGGTTCCGCTCCCAATCATCCGAGAGGATAGCCTCAGTCCCCCCTCCCCCCGGCTAGTCATGACGACGCTACCCTGGTTTCCGTTATGGGCAATGGACAAGTGACAAGGGGCCAATACTGCGCAAACAGCTGGATAAGAAAGATTACTTCAGCCGCCAAGGCTGATCGGTACAGAATAAGGTACAGAGTAAGGGACAGAATAAGGGACAGAAAAGATAGTCGAGCAAGGACTTGGGGAAGGAGTTGAGGAAGGAGTTGATGAAGGAGCCGAGGAAGGGGCGAGGCAGGGTTTGGAGATGGTATTGAGCATGGTATCAGGGAGACAATTGAGAAATATATCGAATGGATTGGTGAAGCTGAAGATGAGGGTTGTTGGAATTTAAAGATACGAGGCATGACCATGGCGAAGAAGAAAGATCATTATTTATTACGAGAGATTTGCAAAGCTCTTGCAACCCGCACAGCCACGGAGAAACTGTGCACAATGATTAGGATTATGTCTCATTATCGAACAGATACATGCGACGTGCTCGAGCCAAAAGAGGCCACGAAACCAGATATGTGATGGTAAGATGATACACATATGGAATTAGAACGCAGTCTATACTGTCGAACACACAACCCTTGGTTCGCGAAGCTCAATGCCGTGTATGATCTGTATATGGCTGTTGAAATGCTGCAAGTGTTCGAGAAGAACCCCCTGAGACATCCGTTTGGTGACAACACTCTATCCTGGCCTGTGGATCTATTCCTTTGAGACGACTGCATTCAACATGATCCGTCATCTACGAAGGGGCGGCAAAAGAGCTATCCGTGCCTCGTAGCTCGATTCGTCTCCAATACAGAATAGGTACTACGTCTTGTCGCAGACCATGAGAAAGGCCGGAACCATGGTTGGAACCGTGAGAAAACTGTTCCTTGAAAAGAGCTCGTTGAGGCTATGCAACGCGAAGGCGATAGCATGGGACGACCTCACCATGACCGCAGAGAGCCTGTACCAGTTCAGAGGTCTCAATCCGTGGTCGACAGCGTCCTGCCGGGTGACATCCGTGATGACATCTGTGATGTCTGATGGTATGGTCAGACCACGATCATCATTATCTCAACCCACAACAGAGCACGAGACATTGCGAGAATGCGAACACCTTTGCGTCTCCTGAAATCAAATCAAGAAAAGAAAGTAGCCAAACAGTCCTGCACGATTCACGTCTCGTCCTTGCCTTCAAAGTCATGGCAGCCAGAAACAAACGGCAATCTAAACAATCAGTCGCTCAGCCGGACCTCGTGAAACTGTCCCGTGAAACCTCTCTGCGTGGATCAGCAAGTCTTTTCTAGTCTCGAGCCGAACACCACAATCCATGCAATCAACAAACTGCCCATCTTCCAATTTGCTTACATGCTTCCTCAAAAAGTGTCGACTCAGGGAACCCGGGGTGGAATATGTGGCGACCCTCTCGCGCATTGTCAGGTGTGGATTTCCAAGACACACAAAACATACTTTGGGCCTCTTGTCAGTCTTGATCGAAGATATCGCGTCGCGGAGTGCGACATCTGGCTCGGCGGCTTGCACGGGGGGGCTGACAACCGTGCCGGGAGGACCACGCCGAACATGGCGAGACGGTGCCCCCTCTTCTACGCCGCAGTACAACGTGACCGCGTTGATAGCCGTGATTCTCCGTTGCAGTTCCTGTTCGGGTGACTCCCCGGGCAAGGTGAGGATCGCGTCTATCAAGCCAAGCTGCTCTGGCGACATGTCTGCCTGGACCAAGGCGTCTCGCGTGTCCTCATCGACCACCATGCCTGAGAGCTGCCGTTCGCTATCCTTCACTGGCTGTTCTGACTTGTATCGGTCCTTGATATCCTTGAGAAGTTCTCTTCGCTTCCGCTGCTTCTCATTGAAAAGTCGCTTGGTGGCCTTCTGGAGCCTGTCATATTTACGGCTCCCGACAGGAGCCTTGGACAGGTTGTTGACTCGTTCGCGCAACTTCAAGATGTATGGCATTTCGTTCACAGACGCAGTTTGTTCCGGTGTCAGCTTCCGTGGGCGGCGGGGATCGATCGAGCGGCTCATGGAGCATGCGAACCGCATCAGGTCCTTTTGGGTGTCCAGCCTTCGATATACACCCTGAAGGTCAACGTTGATGTCATTGAGGTAGTGTTTTAAGAAGGTGCCGATGCTTGCATGCTGCAGAATTTTGTTCTGGAGGGAATCGCTTACATCCGCTGATTGAAAGACCTTGAGTCAGTATGATGCTGGGGTAATAGAGGATCGGGCACTTACGACTCTCATTCAGCCCTTTGGCTGCACCATCTCGGAGGTTATAAGGCTTCAACACCTGACCAAAGCCGGTGATCTCACCCCCTACCTTCATCCGGTACCGTACCGACCCAGATGAGAGTTGCAGCTCGCGAGCAATACGAACGCCTTGTGCTTCACGAACCGCCTCACAGAAGATGAACTCGTCGTTCATGTTGTCCCGTAGCGGCAGTGGCTGCTCATTGAGTCCCTTGAGGACTTTGAGGCTGTATAACCTTTCCGGACAATCAATACTCGGAGACTTGAATGCACGAGCCTTGAATAGCATACCGAGCAGGAAGACGTGCGGGCTGAGCACAAGGGTTGGATCGTAGATAATCTCAGGAATTTTGAATTCGTTCCTGGCAAGGTCAGCAAAGTATATTAGTGTAGCTAGAGGCGACAGACGGGAACGTACACATCTTTGGAGCCGAGAAATCCTTTCGTGAATTCGGGCGTCAATTCAACAAAAAGACGAGGACGACCACATCCGTCGGGATCTCGAATCAAGGTCAACTTCAGGTGTCGATACCGGAGCTCAACCAGAGCCTCCGGTCGATTGCCTGTGATACCTGCAAGCTGACAGAATAGGACGATTTGGACTCGGAGCCATCCGATGACAAAAGTCATCTCGGTCGTAGCTAAAAGGACTCGTGCGAATTCAGCTAGATCCTCCGCATACATGGTCGCACTTGGCCGCTTTGTGAAATCGAGGTCCTTTTCTACTGCTACAATCTTGACGACCTAAGCATCTCGTTAGCATCAACCACGGCCTTGAAAGAATGTGCGAAGTGTGAAGGCTCACATCTTGACCATTCACTTGGATCATAGGATCAATCTTCCTCCCAGTTTCAATCCTGTATACTATCAGGTAGCACTTCCAAAATGTCTCCAGCGAGCTTGCGTATTTGATTCCTGGCCGCCTCCGGCCACCTTTCCCTCGTCGTTGATCGCACGCCCAGCTTAGGAAGCCGTGGATAAATTGGGGCGAGATTTCGTCGTAGCATTTCGCTGAGTCCCAGGTCTGGAAAGTGCAGTATCTGAATGCGAAACAAAGGTCAGTTAAATCCCTCTAATGAAGGTGAGATGGATATTGTTCATACTGTTCATGGTGCTCCTTCACCCGATCAAGCTGAGCCTGCGTCTTGGGGCTGTATCGCCTTTGTCGGAGACGCTGCACGTCGAGGTTTGCAGCGTTGGCGCGGTAGTGCTCTGGAGGGTGTCGTACTTCATCGTCGAAAAGATCGTCTTCGTCGTCACTATCCTCCTCAGCTAGGAGGCTGTCCAGGTCGGTATCGGCTCCAGAGTCTGCTTCGTTATCGAATAAACTGTCGGAGTCGAAATCGGAGGTGCTCTCATCGTCGAGTATCGGCACATCTTCACTATATCTCGCTCGAGGCATAGACACATGTGTGGGGAGAAGAGGCTGTGTGAAGAAGAGATGAAGTAGAGAGAGGAAGAAGTGATAAAGAGACAAAGGAAAGAAGGGACTGTAATGGGGGATGTCGAAAGAGGGGGACGAGACTGTTGGCTTGGAGTGGGCGATGAGAAAGAAGGAGGATATGAAAGGAGGCGCCAGCCATTTATACTTAGGTCAGAGTCGTTCATAGTGATCTGTTTCTGGTACCCGCAAGATTCGGGGGGCTGCTAGGTGGGAAGTGGGAAGGGAAGAAGAAGTGATGAGCGAGACGAGAAGCAGAGGGGTGCTTGATGCTCTATGAGTGCACGGCCCACGGGGCCTGGATTGAGGTGCGTGGTAAAGAGAGATGGGGTGTGGAATTAGCTCAGAACTGGTTAGCAGACCCCCAAAAACAGCGACCCAAACCCCCGAAAACAGCAGCCTGCTAACCGTTTCACTGTTAAATAAAGTTATTTCTTAGCTTTCCCTTAAATATTTAAATCTTAATAAAACTTGATTCCTTTTCAAGTAAGCAAGTAAAGAGGTTTTACAATTAACTAAAAGTTTTTAATCCAAATGCGAAAGTAAATAATTAATTCAAAAAATCCCTTCATTTCTTTGACATTGCTTAGCTTAATTTAATTTTGCATTTTAAGTAAGTAAGTAGCTGAAGGTTTTTGTTTAGCAAAGTTTATAGCGTAACCAACAATATTTATTCTATTTCGGTAGAATTAAGACTTGGTTTTAATAATAGCTTCAAAGCGTTTTAGTTGTTTAAGAGTTTTGTCAAGGTTAAGAATGTGCTTTAAAACAAATTGCCGAATTCTAAGGTAAGCTTTTTATTATTTGTAATCTATAAATAGCCTTTTTATGCTAATATTATTAAGGAAAAGCATTGCAATGTTAGCGATAATGTTTTTTAAAATCTTAGTAATTATTTATACGAATTGAGCTACTAAATTAGTATACCTTTGAGGAAGTGTAGTATTTTTGATTAAGCTAATATGAGGAATCTAAAAGGTAATTATATTTTGGCTAATTTGGTATAAAATTTGTTGATTATATTTAGAATAAAGGTTCATTAAGCTTGTAATATAATATTTAGCAAATTCTTTAAAAGACTTATTTATAAAAGGAGGTAAATTAGCATCTTTTTAAGTTATTGCATTAAGTATTGTTGCTAAATTAATGAGTTGATATTTGCTTGGCTTTTTCTTTTTAATTAAAAACCAAGCATTTCGGTATAATCTTTTTGAAAGTTTTAAAACTTCTTTGTTAAGGCAATCTTATATCATTTTTATAACTTTTGAAATTAATGCTTAAGGTAATGGGAAATTTGGTGCTTGCTATGCCTTATGCAAAATTGTTTTTAAGATTATTAAAGAAAAGATATCTTTATAAAATTGTTTATATTTAAGCTACTTAAAGGAAATAATATTTTTTTGATTAAGCATTATCTTATCAAATAACATTTTTTTTTTTAGAAAAAGCATATCTCTTATATCGAAATTAGCAAGTCTTTTTGAAGTAAGTTGGATCTTATAAGGAATTGCCAAAAATCGAAGTAAAAATAAGTGTTAGTATTTTTTAACTTGCTATTGCGAGATATCTTGAACCTTTGAACATTTATACTAATTGTTCTTTTCCCTTAAAGGGTTACTATTGGTCCACAGGACCCATACCGAGTGTTTGATGTATCCACGCCAGGAGCCGGCCGGTAGCCGAAAGGGTTTCAGGGGGGTTACAACTACGGATATAAATTCTTTACCTTCTCACATTCCTTTAGCTAAACAACCTAAATATACTAAATCATTATTGCACTTATTTTTGCTACTTTTATTATCTTTATAATATCATATACTAATGCAAATTTATACTAATTAGTAATTAACTTGTATTATAGATAATTAAGTAATTTATTGAAAGAGTTAATTTGAAAGTTCAACGTTAAGGCTCTTATACTTATATAAGATATTTAACGTAATCCCTCCTTAATATTGATTCTTCGTTAAATTTAGTTGAAAGAATTTGGCATCTTAATAAAAGTTATAATTTTGTATTAAAGGATACATGTAAACAACAAATAATAACGCAGCAGTTACCATTTAATAATTGCTATACAAAAATTAACGTAACAATTACTCTATTTAACAATGAAACGGTTAGCAGGCTGATGTTTTCGGGGGTTTTGGTCGCTGTTTTTAGGGGTCTGCTAACCAGATCTCGGCTATTTCCACACCCCCATCTCTCTTCACCACGCACCTCGATCCACGTACCATGGACCATGTACTCCGAGAGTGTCTTCTTCTCGTCTCACTCCTCACTTCTTACTTCTTCCCTTCTAAGTGCCCCCCACCCACCTGGCAGCCCCCCGAATCTTGCGGGTGCCAGAAACAGTCCATCGTAATTGACTCTGACCTAAGTATCAAGGGCTGGCCCTTCCTTCCATAACTTCGTTGTCCACTGCCCACTCTCTCACGAAATTCTCTCCTTCTCTCGACACCACCTATTTCAATACCCTTCTCTTCTTCGTCCTTCTCGTCCCTTCTTCCTCGTCTCTTCCTCTTCTCTCCTTTACACAACCTCTTCTCCCCACACATGTGTCTATGTCTCGAGCGAGATATAGTAAAGATGTGCCGACAGTCGACGATGAGAGCAGCTCCGATTCCGACACGGATGGCTTGTTCGAAGACGAAGCAGATTCTGGAACCGATACCGACCTGGACAGCCTCCTAGTCGAGGAGGATAGTGACGACGATGACGATCTTTATGATGATGAAGTACGGCATCCTCCAGAGCACTACCGTGCCAACGCTGCCAACCTCGACGTGCAGCGTCTCCGACAAAAGCGATACAGCGATAAGACGCTGGCTCAGCTTAAACGGGTGAAAGAACACCATGATCAGTACAAACAACATCTATTCCAACTGCATTCAAAGGATTTGACTGACTTGTGTTCCGCAATTAGATACTGCACTTTCCAGGCCTTAGATGCGGCGAAAGGCTACGACGAAATCTCTCCCCAATTTATCCACGGCTTCCTAAGCTGGGTATGCGACCAAAGGCGAGGGAAAGAAGGACGGAGGCGGCCAGGGATCAAATACGCAAGCTCGCTGGAGACATTCTGGAAGGGATACCTGATAGTATACAAGATTGAAACTGGGAGGAAGCTCGATCCTATGATCCAAGTGAACGGTCAAGATGTGAACCTCACTTCCTGCCTTCCTACACCTTTCTATAATTGTGGATTACGCTAACAAGATCCTTAGGTCGTCAAGATCGTAGCAGTGGAAAAGAACCTCGACTTCAAAAAGCGGCCAAGTGCGACCATGTATGCAGAGGATCTAGCTGGATACGCGCGAGGCCTTCTAGCTACGACTGAGATGACTTTTGTCATCGGATGGCTCCGAATCCAACACATCCTATTCTGTCAGCTTGCAGGTATCACAGGCAATCGACCAGAGGCTCTAGTTAATCTCCGGTATCGACACCTGAAGTTGACCTTAATTCGAGATCCCGATGGAGGAGGTCGTCCTCGTCTTTTTGTTGAACTGACGCCTGAATTCACGAAAGGATTTCTCGGCTCAAAAGATGTGTATGTTGCCTTCGTTCGCCTCTAGCTACGCTAATAAGCTCTGCTAACCTTGCCAGGAATGAGTTCAAAATTCCCGAGATTATCTACGATCCGACCCTTGTGCTCAGCCCGCATGTCTTCCTCCTCGGCATGCTATTCAAGGTTCGCGCATTCAAGTCTCCGAGTATTGATTGCCCTGAAAGGTTATATAGTCTCAAAGTCCTTGAGAGACTTAATGAGCAAGCTTTACCGCTCCGAGACGAGATGAACGACGAGTTCATCTTCTGTGAGGCGGTCCGCGAAGCACAAGGGGTTCGTATTGCTCCGGAGCGGCAACTCTCATCGGGGTCAGTACGGTATCGGATGAAGGTAGGGGGCGAGATCATCGGCTATAGTATGCCGATGAGGCCTTACAACCTCCGAGATGGTTCAGCTAAAGGGCTGAATGAGAGTCGTACGTACCCGATCCTCCATTACTCAGGCCTCATACTAACTTGAGGTCTTTCAAACAGCGGATGTTAGCGATTCCCTCCAGAACAAAATTCTGCAGCATGCAAGCATCGGCACCTTCTTAAAACACTACCTCAATGACATCAACGTTGACCTTCAGGGTGTATATCGAAGGCTGGACACCCAAAAGGACCTTATGCGGTTCGCATGCTCCATGAGCCGCTCGATCGATCCCCGCCGCCCACGGAAGCTGACACTGGAACAAACTGCGTCTGTGAACGACCTGCCATACATCTTGAAGTTGCGCGAACGAGTCAACAACCTGTCCAAGGCTCCTGTCGGGAGCCGTAAATATGACAGGCTCCAGAAGGCCACCAAGCGCCTGTTTAATGAGAAGCAGCGGAAGCGGAGAGAACTCCTCAAGGAGATTAAGGAACGGTACAAGTCAGAGCAGCCAGTGAAGGACAGCGAACGCCAGCTCTCAGGCATGGTGGTCGATGAGGACACGCGAGACGCCTTAGTCCAGGCAGACATGTCGCCAGAGCAGCTTGACTTGATAGACGCGATCCTCACCTTACCTGGGAACTCATTGGAACAGGAACTGCAACGAAGAATCGCGGCTATCAAAGCGGTTACGATGTACTGCGGCGTAGAAGAGGGGGCACCGTCTCGCCATGTTCGGCGTGGTCCTCCGGGCACTGTTGTCCACCCCCCCGTGCAAGCCGTCGAGCCAGACGTTGCACTCCGCAGGGCAATATCATCTATCAAAACCGACAAAAGGCCCAAAGTATGTTTTGTCTGTATTGGAACTCCACACCTGACAATGCGCGAGAGGGTCGCCGAGTACGCGACCCCAGGTTCCCTGAGTCGACACTTTGTGAGGAAGCATGTAAGCAAATTGGAAAATGGGCAGTTTGTCGATTGCATGGACTGTGATGTTCGGCTCAAGACCAGAAAAGACTTGCTGATCCACGCAGAGACATTTCACGGAACAATTTCACGAGTTCCGGCCGAGCGACTGTTTGTATAGATTGCCGTTTGTTTCTAGCTGCCATGACTTTGAAGGCAAGGACGAGACGTGAATCGTGCAAGACAGTTTGGCTACTTTCTTTCTTGTTTTGGTTTCATGAGGCGCGCAAATAGTGATCTCATTGTTCAATTTCAATATCGCGTGCTCTGCTGTGTGGGTTGAGGTATTCGTCCCATGATCATGGCCATCATGGCCTGGGTATTTCTTCAAGACATCACGGATGCCAATCCATAGGACGCTGTCAACCACTTGATTGAGTCCGCCAAGCTGGTGGAGGCTCTCTGTGGCTATCGCGAGGTCGCCTCATGCTATTGCCTTTGTGTTGGCCAGTTTCCCCGAGCTCTCGCTCGTGTCTTTCCCTCGTCTGTGATAGGACGTAGTGCCTGTTCTCTGTTAGAGCCGAATCGAGGAGCTACGAAGCACGGATGAGCACTTTCTGCCACGCAAAGGGGATGGTTCATGTCGAGCGCTTTCACCCAACCTGATAAGTCAAGGGCTTGTTCTTGAAGAGTTGCAGCACGTCAACAACGGGGTACAGACAGTGCACGGCGTCAGCCTATCCTCTGCATAGGTGAAGAATCACCCAAATTGTAAGTGTCAAGGGCTGATTCTCAAGGACGTGCAGGATTCCAACGGGCCATGTAACAGGCAGTGCATGGTGTTCGCCCTTGCAAGGTTTGTGCGTTCGTCAAAGTAGATTGCGTTCTCTTTTGTATATAGAACTCCTCTTGTTCATGCTTGCTATTAGAGAAGCCACTCTCGTAGGAGGATTTCATCGGTCGAGACATGGTGGGTGTTGGTGATGAATGAGGATGAGGATGTTGATATGATGGGACAGTGGTACAAGAAACCTATATCTGAAAAATGGGTGCGACGTCAATTCATCCTCTATAATACGCCAAGTTCAGCACATAACATCACTTGGTATTGGCGATATGTACAGAAATAGTTTGATAATCCAAATCCAAACCTCATTTCCCCAGGAACCAATCACCTCTACCATAAGTCATATCCGCTGAGGGAAACCATCGCTTCTATGATGTCAGCAGAGTAACCTGGGATGGAACTTCGCCAATGACAAACACGACGTTACTTACCCTGCAATCCTGCCATACTTGTCTCTCTATATTATTTCCATCTCCCTCGTTGACCAGAAAGACCTTTCCTGCACTTCATTAAGGACTACCCTAGGCTAGTCAGGGTTTTGCAAATTCAGCCCTTTGCCTCCAGAATCGAACCATCCAGGATGTCGGCGTCATTTGAAGAGTACGTATCAACAACTCAATTGAGTTCTCTCACTAACATATTCACCTAGGATACTACTTTCTCGTTTCTATACCTTCATTGTGGGTGCGGACGCGGTTCCTATCACAGTTCATGAGGCCACATTAGCAGACCAATCTCCTGGCTTGAAGGCTCTTATGCGAACTGAAATGTCGGAAGGTCTGGCTCGCGAAGCTAGGTGGGAGGACGTAAACAAGGAAACCTTCATGCGATTTGCCCAATTTGCATATATCGGAGACTATTCTATCCCGACCATGATCGTCAAACCGAGCGCTCCCACGGCAGACGAAAGGCTTCGCCCGCCCTCGCCCGAGTTTTTCATGCCGAGTGACGACTGGACAGCGAATAAGGCAGGCAAGAAGCATGCTCGAGCAGTACCTGTTACAAAGACAATACCTGTCTTCAAGGATCTGATTTACGCTCGCCCAATGCCTCAATTCAACTTCGAAGGCACCTATAATCTCAAGGTGGGCGACGGAATAGGCGAGAATATTGGCGAGATACTCCATATACATGCATCACTGTATGTGTTGGCGGAGAAATGGGGCGTCGATAGGCTGAAGAGACTGACCCTTTTCAAAATCCACAAGACTCTCAGCCTATTCAGTCTCGTGCCCTGAGACTCGAAGTTGTTGTGGACTTTGTGCGGTACGTATATTCGGATCAGAGAACTCCCGATTTGGAGAGTACGGTCGACGAGCTCAGGGAATTAGTCCGCCAATACATAGTTGCTAATGCGGAATTCACGTCGAGAAATGCTCCATTCTTAGCTCTTATTGAAGAAGGGGGAGCTCTCGCACGGGATTTGTGGAAGTATGTAGCACCGAGAATGAACAAATAGAACCGAGATTGAGAGAGCTTTGATTTATGGTATGGTAGCACGTTTGCCTCAGCATCACTGTTAAGCTTTTACTATTCTTAAAATAAATGGAACATCTGTGTTTGATTGTCCAAGCTCCCGGGCTGCGAAGCTACCAATGGCGATGTGGCTGCCAGTGGCGCAATTTCATTGAAGGACGCCACTGTCGTCGGTACTGGCTCCGCATTAGTGCGCTCGGCCCCACAATGTTTTGACAACCGTAATCCCCTCAGCGTTCACCAGGCGTTGTGAACTCTCAGAACGCCGACGACGACTACCTCCTCCACTACTGCAGCTTAGTAGCTACACGGCAAATACGCAGCCTGCGCCTCCTGCATATGCGCGACGACTTACAACTCGCACACAGCATGCGCGTTGTAGCCTCACCTTCTACCCTCGCCGATACGCTCGCCCAACATCTTCTCCATGGCTAGGATAGGGCACCGTCTCCTCGAATCGTATTGGAAAACGCAACTGCTGCAACGCTTCACGTTACTAGTCACGAAAGTGGTAACTCAGCAATACCTCAGCAAAGCTTTCGCACATCCTAGCGGCGCTATATTCTTTTTCAACTTCTGCATCAAATTTGGAGAGTCCATAACGCTCGCGGAGGCACATACGCTTCGATTCATCGCAGAGCATACCTCTATTCCCGTACCTAAAGTATACCATGCTTTCACACACCACGGCAAAACATATATACTTATGGAAAGGATTCGTGGTCAGACTATAGCAGAGAGATGGCTTACGCTGTCGAATATGTCGAAAGCATCAATCTTCAACCAGCTCAAGCAAATGATTGAGGAACTCCGGTCTATCCCCTCCAAGTCCAGTGTTGTCTCCAATTTACAGGGCGGTCCAATCTATGATTGTAGATTACCCCAAACATCATTGTGGGGACCTTTCAAGTCTGTCTACGACTTCCAATTGGCACTGAGGAATGGTATTACGGCCCACTCTCTTGAAGCACAAACCCACAGCTCACCTGGTCCTGCTGCTATTCCGGAACTCCAAGACCTTATTGCGTTCCATGATTCTGTATCACGACCACCAGTCCTTACGCATGGTGATTTGAGTAGCTTCAACGTACTGCTCCGCGATGACAAAGTAGTGGGTATCATTGATTGGGAAACCGCCGGGTGGTTGCCTTATTATTGGGAATACACAATGGCATGGCATGCGAATCCCCAGAACTTATTCTGGCAGAAAGAAGTCCACAAATTTTTGGATCCATACGAGGAAGAATTGAAGATGGAAAAACTGCGGCGTACGTACTTTGGGGAAATCTAGTTGTCTTTATTATTGCCTTTCAAGCAATCACTTCCTTCCCCTCTAGTGCATCCCATGTTGGTACTTTGCTCTGATCAAACTCCCCCTCCCCATCAAATCGATGATCGGCAGCCTTCTTTGCAACGTACCACATGGCAGTATCCTTCACATATGTCCAATCAGTATGACATTTCCCTAACGCCTTGCCGTCATGAGCAGCCCAGCTCAGTGCCTCTTCAACCCAAAACACGCAATTCCAGTCATCGTATCCTTGAAGCCCTGCACGTATGGGCGTTTTAGCAAAAGCCTCGTGGAGTCGCGCTTTATCAGCAACCTTGCCAATCATTATCCGGACAAGAATTGCAGATGTTGGCTGAAGAGATATCTGGCGGTCCTCGAATGCCCAAACATTCTTTACAAGTCCATCAACATTCTGCATTGTTTCTTTCGCATGGTATCGTCTTCCGCTTGCACTCGTTGATTCGTTCTTTGGGCCGATAATGAATGACCAATGATACCTAATGAAAATTAGCTGAAGGCCATGCCTAGGTTCGGGAGTTGGCACTTGTCCTCCCCGCCTGGCATTTTTGGGGCCCCGCTACGAGCGTAGAGGGCGAGGTACAATCGGTCTTTACTAGATGGCATCTCCGAAAGTTTCGTCCAAGGTATCTCGAAAATGTTTCGGAACGGGCAGCCTGCTGCACCTGCGAGTAAAAAATCGTCTTACTTGTCGTGTTTTGATGAATGAATTGAGATATGGGATGGCTATATGGGTTGGCTGCGGGCTTGCGGGGAAGGAAGCCTTCTCGGAAGTATCATGTGACATACGTGTTCTGCATTTGCTCTGCACGAAATCCCACACTTTCCCTCCCCATCTTCATCACCACCACCACCGAATTGAAGTGATGGGCGACTCTGCTAGATGACCTGTTTTGGTTCCGTCACTTTCTTCCTCTTCATACATTCCCGTGCGTCTTTCAGTGTAAGAAAGGCCCTGTGTTCAGCGGAGCATCCAGTCACCCGCGGATGCGCATCACCCCTATCGGAAAGTAATCAGTATCTTTCTCACCACACTGTAACTAAATGGCAGGTACTAGGACAAGAAGATCGTAGGCGCGTCAATGCGCCTACTAACGACAACGTAGTACTTGTTATTCTGGCGACGCTGTGATACCTGCTAGTTACTTTCCTGTAAAACTGCTAAAGGTCATGAACAAAGCCTCGGATGTGAAATAGAGTGTCAGCCCTCGCTTAGATTATCATTTTATCATCAGTGTTTCCTTCAGCCAGTTCCCCCTCTTTACCTCCATAAACACAGCGTTAGGAGGCACCCGCAAATTGCGCGGCTTCTTACGCAGACCGAGCCGCTCAGGAACCGGAGTTTCCATCTTCTTCATTTTGGCAATAAGCTCAGGCGATGCGTAACATGAAGGATCAGTATACCGGAGCGTGAGTATCCCAACTCGACGATATACACTGATGCCATGTAGACTATCACCTGTAGCTTCCAACACAAGGAGGTCTAGCAAACCTGTACTTCTAAACATCTGTAGAACACTAAAATGACCTCCGGGTGGAGAAGAGTATTTGTGAGCAACACTTCCTTGGGTCTCCCCGTCGACAATTTCAGAAATATAGCGCTCAAGTTTCGACATCGATGCTTTTTCTGATGTCCATTCCTTGTTGTAAAGCCTAGGTAGTCTTCGTACAGGGCCAGTTATAGTGACACTACCACTCTCCACAGCACCAAATGGATCTCGTGGGTCAACAAGAACAATGTGCGTGTCCTCGACATTTGACAAAGCACAACGACTATTATCAGTCTTTAAGTCGTTTTTCACAACCTCATATCCAACACCGGCCCAGCTCCAGGATGGAGAGAAATTTCGAGAAGTTGGGATATTGTCTGCAGAACCTTTAGGAATAAGCGTTGCACCTTTAACATGCCATAAAAGCCCCCGAATGAGATCCTCTTTCCACAGCCCAGCCACGTATGTGGGGTGTCGAATCATTGCGCCATACATTCTAGCCAGGCCCGAGATGGCCACGAGACGATTGCTGATATCTGTAAACTTTCTCGGAGTATATTCCTCGACTAGGTCGTACCACAAGCGAAATGTCTCTGAGTCTGACAGCAATGGATAATCCAAGCTGATGGGTAAATAGGCTTTGAATCTTTTGAATTTCAGGAATGCCGGTAATTGCCAGAGAAATCCAGATCCAAATGCAATGTCACCGTAATCTGAGTAGGTCAACGCCTCAGCTATCCTATCTTCGACACGTTCTATCACACCCCTTTCGAATCTCTGTTCCTCACAACATTTCCAGATAATTTGTGAGGATGTGTAGTGAAGTAAGCGATTAGGAAATAGCCCTTCCTGCATCGTCCATCCCCGATTACTCCAGGGCCCGTTATATTCGCGTTCATTATCGTCCCATTCTGGTGATACGAATAATCTGGCTCTATGGTCTGCCGCTGGGTCGGTGGAATAAGCAACAGGAATGTACTTGAGATGGCGTTCCTTCAGAAATTTATTTCTTACAGAATCTGAGCTGGCAACGACAAGAGTCATTGTTGATCCTCCATAGATTTCATTCATCTTGGAAACCTCTTCGTTCCATTCGTTCTGATCTTGGAGGATGCAAAGTGCATCGATCCAGATGTACGAGATTCCCAGAGCTCTAGTGACTACCACGGCGTCTCGAATTGTAGCATCGAAATCACCCAAAGGTATTCCATTCTTCAGCGCATTCATGGTGTCATTGGTAAGTTTCATGGAAGGCTTTTCTCCCCAGCGGTAGCTCAGCGAAACCCATTCCGCGTGTTGGAGATCGGGGAAGGTTTCTACCAGTAAGGGGTTCGGAGTTTTGTTGCCGACGTAAATCAGCCTTTTGGGCGGTTTCTGGAACTCAACAGGAGGCCTGCAAGAGGAATGGCTCTCTACGCAGTTCTTTAACCAGCGGGAAGCAATCTCAAATGATCTTTCGGAGGCAGGGTTCTTCTCCATTATCTTTAAGATAGGCGGCGAATTGTCCTGTCTAATTTGAGCACCTCGGTAAAGCTCTTCCACTGCAGAGAAAAAATAAGCTCCATTACACAGTTATCAGAGGTAATACTCGCCATCAGCCTCATCCATGTACACATCTAGGCCGCATAGTTTAATCAATCCTTTTTTGGGACCTGTATCATAACATGCTTGAATCTTGCTGCCGGATGCACGAAACATAATCTGCAACCCTCTTGCAACATCTTCATCTTGAACATTAGTTCTCTTAAAGGCTTGATATATGATGTCGCAAAGACCGCAGTCTTTGCTTGATTTCTTAACCTCGAAAATATCACCGTGGTGCTTGGCTTCGGATCCTTCATAGTTGCTGAATCTGTTATCATAGGTGTCGCCGTCGGATAGAGCTTGTTGTTTGTCTCGACATTGCGAAAGGCAGATGTTAAGCAGGCTAAGAAAGTCCACACTGTCACATGTCGCGCAGAGGGGCATTTTCGGATTCCATGGACAGCGATTAATGTCCAAGGGTCATTGAATAAATGTGTTTATTTTCTTGAAGCCATAAAATTTAAGATTAAGGCTACTGCTGCCTGATTTAATACAAGTTTGATACAAAGGCAGGCTCTCAGCAAGCTTACCCTGCGCCCCCCACCGATCGGATTGGTGCAAAATTCATGCATATCGGCGCTGAGCTCGCGAAAGCTTGGCTTGCGATGGCTGGTCCCCACATTTGTGCCACCCATCATGCCTTGAGATGGCTGTTGCGGGTTTTGCAAACTCAGGTTTGTCTTGAAACGGGACCAGATCTGGTACTCGTCGTCTCCCACGAATGTCTCCAATCTGCCCATAGATATAGGAGCCGCAGTAATGTCCATCTTTTCTGGATCGTCAGTTCACGAAGATCCTTAACTTTCGTACCTCGGATCGAAGCGAAGGACGTTTTTGGGCAGCGAGGCAGCCTACAAGGCTCCAGAATATTTGTGCCGTAATATCTCTCTTTTGGAGCCTCAGGCATAAGAGCCAAAATCGATGGGCATGGGTGCGCCACATCCAGCTTAGTAATGAAGAACCGTCATCAAGAGATCGGCCAGGGACTGTGTATCCGGAGTCGCGTTCAAGCCAACATCGACCATGTCGTCTCGCATCTGCCAAAACATTGTATGCTAGACCTCCTGAAGCACGCTGCTAAGTGGCGCCACGTCGGCTCGTACCATGCCTACTGCCTTTAAGCTAGATTACCGGGAACCCTACACATACGAGCGAGAGATCAGCTCAGTGATGCACGTGGCGAGATTTCCTGGCAGCGGGAATCCGCGCTGAAACCGAAGCATCAGCAGCCTCACCAGCCCCTCGAAGCCATGACAGCTAACTGTGCTGCGTTCTGAACCATCGGTTTCTGTCATCACCTATCGCGGGACAATCGCTACATGCCAATCTAACAACAATACACTGAATTACAGTATGGCTTCTGATTCCAGTAACCACAGCGATGACTCTGCTGTTCCTCCAAGGGACAGGTCTCACGTACAAGCACCACCTTTCAATTTCGCAGTGGTCAGGGTTTATGAAGCCAAAGGAGAACTGACGCTACATCGACTCTCTTCCTCCACAAGTTTCACGTGCGGTCGCTGCAAGAAAGAGAAGACAGCGAAACTTGTGGCTACGCATCGCAACCAATGGAACGACCTTCGCTGCAACGCTTGCTACGGCCAGCTGCTCTCAGAAAATTGAGAGCCGGACGTCTGGGCGGACCGGCAGGGTTGAGGGACAATACGAGCTCATACTGGGATTCAAGCTACCGGCAGGAAGGTTCATATGAGGTCAAAAGGCGAAAAGAGTTCGACGTTGGTGCTGTAGGGCGAGGGATCTTGGTACAATACGAAATGTCTTCCACGACATCATAATCTTCGGACGATGCTGGAGCCAGGAATGGTCGGGAGGGTATATATCACAATTGACCCTGCGAGATCACGGACTACATGTCTCGTCCTGTACCAGTTTCACGGCTCACTTGGTTCCTGCGGCTCTAGAGGACAGATCATGAGATACGTCACTCTTTTCAGCCTCGTAAACACAGATTCTGGTTGACACGTTCAAATGCAGCGCAATAACATCAGAGTTCCAAGACGACCGCCACCCTAACCACCAGCCACTGCAACAACTACCCAACCATGAGACGCAAGCCCTACGGCCTTACTGCCCTTGCTCCTGTTCGATGTCTGCCTCCGCATTCCGATAGACTTCCATGGTCGCAATAGCATCTTCTACGCTCGACACTCGACCCTGCTTAATAGGACGACCCAGCACCCCCAGCGCCAGATTCTTGAGACTTGGGCCCTGGTTGGCGCCGCGATTGGCGTATTGGCGATACCTGCTACATTTTTGTGTGTCGCGAATCGCCATGTCAAAGCTGATCGGAGTGAGCCGCAGAGCAACACCCTGAAGCCGTAGGATTTGGGAAGGCAGATCCATCGAGATGACCTTCAGATCTTTCTGAATGTCGTGACCGATCACAATGCGATGGCGGAGAAGCTCGACCAGACAAGCTTGAACTTCAGGGAAAGGTTGAGCGCCGTTCTGCGGATCGATGTCGTTCCAAGCGATTCCAGAATACTTTTCGTCGGTGTTTGTGATAACAATAGGCTCGGGGTAGTATACAAAAGTGTCGAAGATGGTTTCACCCCCGTAATTGATTATAGAGACGCGGCCGAGGATCTGGCCGATGTTAGACTGCATCATTTCGCAGTCAATGGCGATTTTTTCGGTAAGGACGTTATAGTGTGGGCCTACTGGCTTCGTAAATCTATTTGATTTTGCGTGCATGTCGGCTTTTCGTCAGTTCAAGATCTCAATCGACATTGTAAAATGTGGTAGATTCTCAATCGGAAGCGCCAAGTCAACACTCCAACTGTATATGCGACGACTGGAATGTTAGCTAACTTACTTTATCCTAAGGGATTCTAGGAGTTTCTTTGGGCATGACCTTAAAAGATCAACTGGCATTTTACACACCAGGCAAGACACTCATTGACGCTTACTATCGTCGAAAAGACAAGCGTTCATTCCTGCCCTAGGCTTGGACGTGTTGCGAGACCTCTATTAAGCCTCTTTCCCATTTCCTCCAAAAGTTCATTTTGCTCAACGATAAATCATACAATAATCGATTCCGGAATATCCAGCCTTAATTATGGCATGTGTTGATCCCTTTCTTCAGTTCGACGACGAGACTTTTGCTCTGGCGCTTCAACTCGAAGAAATCGAAGCTCAGCGTGAGCTTCAATCCGGCAAATGGATTGAAAATAGTCCTCCGGACTATGTATTAGCTTTTGATGACTTTGAGGCTGAGATGAGGAAGGCTGTTCTCATGATCGAGGACCTGAAGTTCGCTCACAGCATTGCTAAAGCTGTTGCTTCTGATGCTGTGGCCATTGAAGAATGGCGAGTCCAGGAAACACACTCGCTTCAGGATCGAGACCTCGCCCTGAGCTTAGATGCAGATCTGAGTCTGCCATCCCAGGACATCACCGGTATGCCAGACATGTCTCGCTGTGGATCGGAGTTGGCTGACTGGGACCATGTCCTGCAAGCTTCAGAAGCTTCGACTTTCGGCAGCCGGTCCAGTAGCACCACCGCGGGCCCATTGACCCATTACACTCTCCGCCAGACAGTTGTTCTTGAGCACTTGCCCCAGCTCAAGGTGGAATGCAGTGTCTGTGGAGAAGCCGTACATCCCCATGCCGCTGTGCGTTTGGCTTGCACTGATGTCTATTGCAAGCCGTGTCTCAAGTCCACCTTCCTGCGGGCTGCCAAGGACGAAAGCCTTTTCCCGCCAAAATGTCACCGTCAGGCGATTGACATCTCGCTCATCGAGGCAAGCTTCTCAGTCGAAGAGTTGATGGCCTATCGAAGTGCTGAACTGGAATTTACCAGCACGGATAGAGTTTACTGCGCTAGCCCAGAGTGCGGCACTTTTATTCCCCCGCCGCACCGAAACGCGGACTGCGCTTCCTGTGCGGCCTGCGGTGCTGAAACTTGTATGCCTTGCAAAGCACTAGCACATGATGGGCCATGCTCATCAGATGAAGCGAGGCAGAGCCTTCTAAGTTTAGCGAATGAGCGAGGTTGGAAGCCTTGTGTTGGATGCGGCGAAATAGTCGCTCGAGATGAGGGTTGTGACCACATGACGTGAGTGATACCTACGACAATCTCAACTCCGCAGACAACGAAGATCGACGTTCGTCACTAGATGCAGCGGGAATTCATACCAGGATTTTGAATGCGAGGAGGAAGAGGCTCATTAGAATTTTCCACAGGGGACGAACATTACGCAAACTGGTTCAGATGACGCGTCTGGGAATTTTGTTTGATCCAGATATATGGTACGTCCCTGCAGCTCACGCACCGTGGCATTTGCTGACTCTGGCTGCGTCACCAGGAACTTCGCAAAGGCAAGTAAAGAAGAGGTGGATAGGATCGCTGTCCTCTTTCAGGCAGATCCACAAAAGATGGAATTTCTCTCCATCCTCGATGAACAAGTGAGGCTGTTGGCCGAGGAAGGACGACCGGATCTCTCTTGCTTCTTGGACTCGCTGGAATCGCGGTCTATCGTACCACCAAAGGAAATCTCAAATCTTCGAGCGGAGTACGGTCTCGAGAAAGTAAGTCCATGTCTGTGCTGGCTGTTTGAGGACTTATGCTAATAAATCACAGGAACCTGTACCGCAAAGCTACTTGGATACTGCTCTCGACAACGTTGTGGAAGGGGTCAGCCACGTTCTTGGCAAGCACCCACTCGGCGAAAACGATACTATCATCGTGAATGGCGCAGTTGAACTGTCGGGTGGCGTGTTCGACAGGTTACGCTCCAGGGAATGGCTCAATTGCTGGGACATTGCAGCCGCCCTCGAGATGACTGATAGACATGTCTTTGTGCATCTCGGTGTTAGCATCCCACTCCAGTGGAAAGACGCAAACGGCAAAGTCACACTGATCGCAAACCCCTTCGGCCGCTGGAGGAAAGAAATTGACAGCTACCTGCGTGAAGACGTGAACGATCTCGAAAGGCCACAGGTATTCATCTGCCCGCTAAATACCAACGCCAACCACTTCACACTGCTTGAGATCAATAAGCAAACGAAGATGATATACCACTACGATTCGATGAGAACGAAGTCTACCTTAGTCCGGCGGGTGGTAGAGGTACGTGGGTTTGGACGTACCCAAAGACATTGCTGACTCATGACAGGCTGAATTCAAAGACCTGGGCTTTCGATATACTGAGGCGGTAAGTAAACTCCTCAAGACACCGCCGCGTACTAACCCAGCATCCAGCCTACTCCTCAGCAGAAAGATGGGTGGAGTTGCGGCCTCATGGTTATCCGTAATGCGACGCGGCGCATGAATGGTCTTTCAGTTGGGGCTTGGAATAACGAGGTAGATCCCGACCGGGTGATCAAGGAAGTGATTGGAAACTGTGAGATGTTCCTTGGTTCTGACGCTCTTCAACCACAGCCCCCTTCCAAGAGGCGCAAGAAGACGGTCGAAGTTGTTCAAAGGAATGCTCCGGATTTAGTTCGCAGTTCCAACAGACTCAGGAAAGCTGCTAAAGGCAAGTCAGCTCAAGTCTTCTAAGCGAGGGGCCTTGGGAAGATTTGCTTGATGGTATTTGTACATCCGTGCTGTTGTGTTCCTCGCTGCTGCGGGAGGGAGGGGACGAGTTGGATCTCTCGAGGTCGTCCCGGGCGGCAGTCAAGGCGTGGCTTAGTTTTTCAGTATGCATTTTTGGGTATGATGAAGAATGAGTTGGCTACAAACAAATCACAATTCGTTTGGCCGGGCGTATCACTGATTGTCTGTCACAGCGGCTCGAGGCTTGAAATGAGGTTCTGGGGGTGGTGTAATGGTCAGCCCCGCGTCAGCCCGACTACTGACATGAACATGCATATGCAGCCTCATTTCCTGGCCGAGTACCGTACATACACTCTTTCACCGAACAGACAGCTCTATCATTTTCTATATAGTATGACCGTCATTCACTCTCACGCATCGCTTTTTCTTCAAGCAAATCCTTCACTTGGCGGTCGAGTTATCTATCTACCTTCTCGAATGATCACCACTCGGACGAGTACGTCGATACTCCCGAACATGGATGAGCTATCAATGATCAATCCACAGCCCTGCCAAAAAGAGTCGATTTTTCGCAATCGTGAGCGCGGCGAGCATGGCAAGCCATCTCTTCTCAAGTCATACTGTGAGTCAACCATCCGTTACGGCGGGAACGAGGCGGAGTGCATCTGGCTGTGTATGCAACATGGCCGGAAGTGGATTGCCAAGGACATCAAGTTCAACCGAGAAACTCCTTCACTGGGAATTCAACAACTACGGATGCAGTATGGATGGCTGAAGCGACATTCCTTATTTTCGGCGGTGGGGGTAAAGGTGGTTCAGGTTCGTGAAAATTCTATTCTCGCAGGCTCGGAGACTAAGCAAGATACTAACTGTCTGCATCAGATCCGCTTCCTCGGCTTCAGAGAAGCGTCGAACGATTTTGAGGTTGTCCTCATCGACCTTGACTCTACTGGTACCTCGAGGAAAATTGAACGGGAATTAGATGCCATGGACGCAATTGTGGATCTTGGCGAGTGCGGTATCGACGTGATGGGTCGATCTCACGATCCCAATATCTTCTGTCCTAATGAAGACTTTGATCAATATTCAAACGAGATATACTGCAAAGTACAGAACGCAAGAAGGCTTAAACAACAGAAGGTCGAGAGCAAGTGGCTACAGCCAATGCTAGAATTCTACTGGCAGAACGGAATTGGCACTCAGGCGGCAGACTTTCTCAGGGCTAATGGTTTCTTGGTCTCCTACGAGTAGGTTTCTATTCTACAGTGCTCACATTTGAAGAATTACAATTGATCCTTCGTGCTAGATCTCTTCAATATGACCGATTCTACGATGCTGCGAACCCATACGGCAAGACTATCAGGGCCTTTAAGATCGTCGAAGGCTGGCGTCTTCGCTACCTGCTCCTCCTCGTTGTAGGCAGCCTGGTATGCAGCATCTGCGTTGTTGCTGTTATCACAGTCGCTAGACAGAGCCTCGAAGACGGCTTAACGGCTGGAAGCTATAGTCTTGCACTTGCAACTACTTGTTTGGCGCTCTTGGCGTTCCTCAGCGCGGTCCTTTGAAGTTCAGACTTAATATGAAAGAGGCAGTGTTCGAGCAGAGAAGACTCGTTAAGATTGCAGGCGGGAAGGTGACGCATCGAGGCAGACAGTCTGTTGATCGTCCCTTGGCTTCTCCTCTTCAACTCACGTCCAGGCCAGGCCTGAGCCGCAACAGGTTGAGAAGATCGGTATGGAGTGAGAGATGAGATTAGGCTTGGTCTGTTTCGGGGGTCACCGATTCACACTCGTTATTCAAGAGTATGTTTATGCTTATGGTTGTTCTCTTGCTGTTCTTGGAATATCACATCAATCTCTCCACGAGGTCCACCTCCGACCTGACGTGTTTCCTCGTTGATATTTTTCATCTTGCGCTTGTTCGTTGTTCACTATTTCCATCCGGTTCCAAGAATGTAATCTGTTGACCTATCTGCACGCGTTCCACGGATATCACCCTTTCCTCATATATGGCAAGACTTGGTATCTATTCTATTTTGGGGTCGCATCAAGGAGCCACAAAGGAAGAATAGGGTCCTTCAACGGGCGTTCGGAGACGGTCGATCGTGTTGATTGTAAACACCTCAAGAGGAAAGTTCCGCCGGCCAAGATAGAGTGTTGTTCCCCCAAAGCATAAGTCTTGTGGGCTTGTTCTCAAATACTAGCAGGATTTCAAGGGCAACGTACAGATGACATCAGACTTTGGGTGCTAAGGCTTGTGCGTTTAGATGCTGGCCTTCAGGGTTGACAATGCCGTTCAGGGGCCTGGAATATCTACTCATCGTAACGCTATCGATCACATTTTTCAACTTTTCCTATTCACGTTGATCTCGCTTAGAAATCTCATCTCACATTTCCTCGTACACATCACCCCAGAAGCGCCTACTTCACAGTCAGGTGTACATACAAAGTAGCGTCTGCATGCTCGGGTTCCGCAGCCCGTCATAGTTAAAAGCGCAAATCGATGTTCACCCCCTCAAAGATCCCATCTCTAAGTCTTGAAGCACCTCCTTCTCGCGGAAAGTCATCACTCCATCAATGTTCACGTGGCCAGATTCGAAACCGAGTCTATAGACGACAGCACCTGGGCCTATCTGAGCCGCATACTTCTGGTATTGCTTTTTGCTTGCCGACGCCACAAATGGATTTGATCGGAATCCGAAATAGTTTTTGTACTCTAGCCACGTGCACAAATGGCCACAGACATAAGTCGGCTTTTTAAAGCGGACGTCTGGGGTCACAGCCTGCCTTCTTGCTGGGCTTCGCGGAAGAAAACGTACCCAAGGCGGTCTAGCTCCGAACAGAATGTGTCCTCGTCGCGCTTGGACTCGGCTGCTTTGGTACGGTGTTGTTCAATTCGCAAAGCAATGCCTTGCGGCGTGTTATCGATCGGCAAAAGGCGTAGAGCCGCACTTATTAGTGACGACACTATCCTTTCATCTAGCTCGGTCCCCGTTTGTCTGAGTACATCGCTCACAGTAGGTTGTTTGAAGCGCAATCCAACTGCAGTTGCGTAGATGGGCTCGATGATAGAGCGAGGAATACCAAGATAAGTATTGTTATTCTTGGGTATGTGTGCTGGGGAGTTCAGGTGCTGTTGGAGAGCTTGCTGGCTACCAAAACTCCTGTCACAGTCTTCGCAGTCGAAAGTGTGTGCTGGGGAGCTCAAGTGCTGTTGGAGAGCTTGCTGGCTACTGAAGCTTCTGTCACAGTCTTCGCAGTCGAAGGTGTGTGCTGAGGAGTTCAGGTGCTGTTGGAGAGCTTGCTGGCTACCGAAGCTCCTGTCACAGTCTTCGCAGTCGAAAGTGTGTGCTGGGGAGCTCAAGTGCTGTTGGAGAGCTTGCTGGCTACTGAAGCTTCTGTCACAGTCTTCGCATTCGGCGTTATGGGCCGGTGACTCAAGATGTTGCTTCAGAGAGTCTCGGCTACCAAACTGTCGCTTACAGTTGATGCAGTTGTAGGCCATCTTCGATAATAATCTGGCTGAGCTGAACGACGAAGGAATGACGCTATCGTAATGGACGCGAGTTCTGAGGACGAGAGGGCAGGTCAGGTTATAGCATCAAAGTTGCCCCTCTGCTATGCCACCGAGAGCCAGCCTTCTGGCATCGCGCTGTCTTATGCATGCTCGGATGAGTCAGAATGCGTGCAGATTGCAGCATGCACGACACCGAACATGGCAACGCGAGCTACAGACACCCAATAGATAGAGGTCCATAGGTCCATTATTCCGGCTGTTCTCGAAGCGATCTCCAGCTGTACATCTATCACACAACTCGCTGCGGTGTGGACCTCTGCTCTTACCCGAGAATTCTAGCCGTTCCTGCTCAATCCCAGACCATTTAAGGAGTCGATACGGACACCTGTCTGCGAGTCCAAATTGGCTTTCGTAGCGCATTGTGGTGTGTGTCACGGTTTTATTGGTTATCAGATACTTGTGCTGCGGAAGGCTGCAGGTGAAGTCCACCAGGGCTCTAGCCTAGTGCTTGAAGTTTCGACAATGATTGGGTGAATTTGAGGTCATTGCCGCAGTCGGCACAGCCTCGCGCGAGTGGCTCTTTCGTATCTTTTTGACGGGCAGATTGCATTCGATCGTCTCTATATGAAGTCTGTAGCCTCCCACCCTCGGGTTTTCATCTATTCACCAACCTCTTAAGATGGGCCCCTTCGACTCAAACCGATATTTCCACTTGTCCACGGCGAATTCCGGGAACTGATCTGGAAGTTTCTTCTAAGGGGCCGCACTGTTCGACTTCAACTCGAATTGTACCTGGAGAATTCCAACGCTTTCACCTGAGCATGGCCAGTACCAGCGAGTAAGCTCTACTGTGTTGCCTTTACGTTAGCGGGCTAATAAATATCTCAGGAGGTCTCTCAAGGCGAGTCGTCGCACGAATCTGTGTCGAGTGAAGCACAAAATTTCGACGATATCTTTCTATATATCTCGCAGACAGTCTGTAACTGGCAGCGCCTCCGGATCTTAGTGATCAGTCGATTGATTAGACGTGGACACGGGGATACTCGAATCATCACGAGATATTGAGAGGGTACATACAGCACGGAGGTGGGATGTGAGAGGCACCAGGCCAGACATCGTGCTCTTTGCGGTTTGAATCTTAACGAGGTTCAAGATCTCTAGAGACGAAGACTTAAACAAGTATATTGTCCTAAAATCACTGCTTCCCAAATGGCTCGTCGCTAAAATTCCCCCCAACGGTGTCGTGAGGCCAAATGTTGTTCCGCTACTACTATCATATCGTAATAATGAGAATTCTACGTTCGCAGATCCAGCAAGCTTTCTTTGAGCCCTTCTGCTAACGTCAGAAGAGCTAGTCGTCGTTCTCTCTGCTTTTCAGGTTCCGAAGCGATCCGGACAAGGTCCTCCTCGGACAGTTCCATTACCGTCGTGGGTGCGAATATATTGGGAAGCGTCGAAAGGATGTGGCGCTCGACAACCTGTCGGCACACATTATCGACAAATGTCTTTATGGCAACCTTGGGCTCTGTCAGCTTCTGGACATGGCCGGGGACCGGATGGGGCTTGCCTTGTAGTAGGCCTGTAGACCACCCATGGCCTCAGCACATGCTTGATCATCCATGTTAACAATGACCCGTTTCTGTAAAGATGCCAGAACTTTCTCGAGCTCAACTGGTGAGTTGTTCACATGGAACTTGCCATTCCAGTCATTCTCCACTACAGCCCGCATTGCTTTTTGCATGGCGTCTTTCATCGAACTCTCCCTGGCATTCTGTATGTTGTCCGTGTAGTAATGGTTGTAGGTTATGGGCTGGCGCCTCTCATCTGCAAGGAGCTTTTGTAGTTCATCATTAGCCAATATCTTCCCTTCTTCCAATCGGTTGTTAGCAAGCAGGACGATCTCGCGCCGCATGTTCTCCTCGTGGACGACATGATCCATTGCGCTGTCGACGAAGTCCGTGGTGATGTCGAAGAGCTTTGTGACGTGACTCTCTGCAATACCTGCCCAGCGACTTGATTGCTCATGGTAGAGCTCCGCAAGTAAGACGTGGTTGTAGTTTCCGGGAAGCTCACGACCACGAGTGTGCAGATAGGTCTGATAAAGTCAGAATTGGTTCATCATCAATGACTCAATGCACGGGGCAAGTACCTCTTTCACCCACGTATTAAATTCTTGCTGAGTTACTAGGAGCGGACCATCCTCCGAATCGGAATCTGACTCTTGATCCGAACAGTCCTCGGATGGAGTCAGGACAGACAGCTTCCTCTTCTGACCATTCTCGCGCATTTCCGTTGCGAAAGAGCCGTTGAGTCGATGGACTTCAGCCCTGAGGCGTGTTGTGTGATGTTCCTTGAAGAAGTCTGTATCCCTTTCATGGTAGTTCCCATCAAGGGCAGATTGGGCAAGCCCGTGAAACTCCATACTGCGACGAGTAAGAAACATTCGCATGTGAGCGGTGCTAGGACGCTCATCCCCTAGATTTGCCAGTTGGGCTTCTGTACCGGCGAGAAGCGACTTGATCTCGCTCCGAACCTTTGGAAGTTCCCTCTCGATATGTCCATCGAGTAAATCTTGCAAGTATTCCCTGAGGGCAGTGACGCCAAGACGAGTTGGATCTAGCCGGTGCTCCTTCCATGCGGGCGAGGAGAAGAAGTCCAGTTCCTGGCGCTTGCGCTCCTCTAGCGAAATACCGTCCTCGAGTTGGGCAGGACTGGGATTCTTGAGCAAGAAATAGCCAAGTTTCAGCTTGGTTGTATCCAGATTCTTAGCTAAGAGAGCAATGCGACCCTCAGTTCCTTTGTTGATGAGATCTGGCTTAGTGATAATACCAACAGTTCTCTGCCCTGCCCGATCAAACTTCCGAGCGCGTTGTATGATGCCTTGGTTGGCGATGTCATTGTTAGCCTGCACGACCGCAAGGATGATCGTTCGAGAGCTCTGGAGGTAGCTGTCGACCAATCTTCCTATCAGCTGGACATCCTCTTCAGTCTGCTCTTCACTTGCGACCGAGATTAGACCGGGAAGGTCCACGACCGTGAGATGGAGTCCGGTTTGACCAACAACTTCGATGCGTAGTACGTCCTCGCCGAATGTGAGGCCGTCGTCCACCCCTGAGCCTCGCAGCTGCATCAACGCTGCTGCTTCGGTGATGACGCCAGGAAGTTCGGAGAAGTCGCTCAACACGCGGTGGTAAGCTTGGAAGCGCTCGCGTTGCGACTTGCTGCGGGATGCGTGGGGTATGACCGTAGCTGTAATTCTGGCTCCCTCCTCATGGTGATGGAGAATGATCTCGGTTGCGAATTTCGTACAAACACCATCCTGTCGAGGAAATGGGATACCTGTGATGCCTTCGAGTACCGAGCTCTTGCCCGCAGATTGATCTCCACATACCACTAGCTGGGGAAGGGAGATATGATCCCCTACACCTTTTGCTCTGACGCGAGCAATCTGGTCGAGCCTGTGTGTTGATTTGGCCGAACGCAAACCCCCAAGAGAGGGAAAGTTTCCAGTTCTGTTTGGTACTGTGTCCTTCGCATACTGGTCTGCCATAATCGATTGGAGATACGGTGGAAGGAGGAATATGGATTCTGAACGGTATATGTATCGATCATGAAGCAACGCTCGATCGATGACTGTGATCCTTGCGCGAAGGGTGCAATTGATCAGTTAGCTGTACCAGGAATGAACGTTACTTCGTCGCGGAGAAGGTAGCAAAATTAGGGTCGTACAAGATACGGTATGGTTTGCTGAGAAGACTCGTCAAGATTGGTGTGGGAATACAAGATAAACTCGGCAGGCGGCACGCAGACTCACATAGATATGCTACTACCGAGTCCCGGGTTTACTGTCTGACCAAGACTATCGAGAGTCCTAGATCTTGTACTCCCACACACAATTTGGTCCTATCGGGCAGCTGGTTACATGCAGCCTTTCTTTCCACAAATGGTCTCGGTTGCGAGGAAGTAGTGTTGGACAAAGGGATTTAGGCCGACTCTTTGTAAATTGATTTGATTCATCTCGCCTCACATGTTCGGTTGTGAGAAGATGCGCATGCTTTAGTAGCGATTGGTATAGAAGTATGCGAAGGTAGGGCAGTACGAGGTTGTTTGTTTACGCTGGGGATTGTCCGGCGAGAACGTGGGGGCAGCAATGTCCGTGCTCTACATCACATCACAACAAGAATCGATGTTAGAAAATAGACAGCATTTCAAAGATTAAAAACACTTGGCCGTCGAGGGGCCTACGTTATGTTACATGAATAGCCCCGGCTTCCCTACCCTCACCGCGAGAAAAAGCTGAGTTCGCAAGTCCCTCCTTCTCTTCCCAGATGTCCCGTGTAGATCAACCTCCTGTACTCAACCAAACCCAAATATCTTGCACTTGGTCTGGTAACTTCCCACTCAGCTGAGAGATACGCCTACGCTCCTGCCATGATGGTCGACTTTGCTATTCAGTATACCTGGACGAAGAAACCAAATCAAGCAGCATCGCAGATCCCTTTGGATATTCTAGAATTTTCGACGAATCAGTCATTTCTAAATTCGACACCATTATGGACTTCAATGCCCCCCGGAAAAGAGCCATCACGAGCCCGGAAACTGCAGTACTAGCTGCACGGATGTAACCATTTTGTACCTGGTTGAGGTGCAGGACTAGCGACTTGAATGCCTGATCGGAAAGAGATAGCATACTTGGTACTGTTAGCCATGTGACTATAACATAGCACTGGACGACCTACAGCTCATCAGTATTAGGAACTGCCGAATAGAGTAAGTCGCCTCGTGGCCAAGAAAGCAAGCCCAGTATACCGTAACCAAAGTTTTTCACTAACACATCGAAACGTTCTCCAAGCTTGCGCAATCGGTGAACGAATCGCTTTTTTTTCCGATACAAATCCGTACCTGGATTCAGATTAGGATACACCATCCTGATGATCTCTTCGGCAATGGTGGAACTTTCGAGGTTCTGAGGATTCCCAAGCCGAGACCCTGCTTGTTTTGAGACAGTCTGCACTGTGTCTATAACAAAGCCATCGCTCGTCCTTCGTGAGTCTTTGCTACTATCAACGAACAGCTGATAAGTGTGGCACCTCTTGAGGAAGAGAAGGTAGGCAATCTCAGATTCTGTATCCTCAATCGCCTTCACTCGATCTGCAAGCGAGAGATCGCAGTCACCCATGAGTTGTTTGTCTGGGTTAGACGTTCGTTGCGCCATGATAACTTCTTGCAGAGCAACAATAGATTCCGGGCTTGCAATTACGAAAGACAAGGTCTTAATCGCCAAACCGCTTTCCCCTAGAGGGCTTTGCATACCATTGATCGTTGCACCAACTTCCATCGGGACGAAAGGTTGTCCAAACGTCAGACATCTTTGTTCTTCCCTAGCCAAAAATTCAGTCAACTGGATCATTTGTTGTGATTCAGAACAGCTTGTTGAAGATTTCCGCTTCTTTGGACTCGTTTCAGTTGCCGAAAAGTCTTGGCCGAGTTCAAGCCGATGCGAATTTCCCTCCAGTCCTTCTGTCAGTACTACCGGAGTGTAGTAGTTTGATTCAGAACTTGATGCTCCCTGTCGAGGTAGAAGAGGCGATCCAGGATTGACACCGTTGGTACTCGTAGGATTCAGAGCGACTCTTCCGGAATCTATTTCAAGCGGCACCTCTGTTCCGATACTTTGCACGGCGTTGTCAATAGTCCATCTGCCACAAGCAAATCAAATACTCACAAGAGACGCTCAACAGCCTTTTCTGTGCAGCTAAAATTCTCGCTCGAATCTTGCCACACCGCGCCGATAAGAGCGTAGATAGCTTGACGTAGTGTTCCCGGCGCTGCAACACCGCGCTGTCGAGGGCAGAGCTTCATGCAGCCAGGGATGCGGAGCGCAGTGGCCCTTTCTGTATAGTCCTTTGCGGCTATAGCACACCCTAAGGCGTTGTCTGTAGTGCTACCTGCAGGCTGTCAAGACAAAGTTCATGATGCTATTCCAAGACATACCATTTTCCGAGTTTCTTTCTGAATAATTCCTTCTGAGAGCCAACAATGGAAGGACGCATCTACCAGAGTCAGCAAGCACGCGATTACCTTCGTACTTGACTCTCTCTGCTGCTGTTCCTTCTTTATCTCCTTCTGCACCTGGCGCTGTCAAGGCCTTGTCAAGCACCGACTTCGCACGAAAATGATAACCAAGAACTTCTTCCAAATAATCTGTCGTAGCCATCTTTGGATCAGGATTGAAGCGAGCCTGAATGAACAAGAGCTGTGGAATTATGTGCTGAAAAGTGGTCGCCGACCGGCAAGGCTCACGGTAAAGCGCTAATCTAGTTCGGGAATTAAGTACAGAAAATGTTGGATAGGCCCGCATTTGGTCTAGTGACTTGGCTGTTGATGGCCAGAGTGCCTCGATGCGTCCAGAGATTAGATGTATGGAACCACATGATTTATACGGCCAGAACGGTCTGTACATGAGCTAATTCTCAGACACAGTACATTGACGAGATCTTCAAGGTAGATACTGCAAACCAGTGTATCCAAACTGGGGCGCTTGGATCCGGAAGATGCGGTTTGGGAGAGGCTTGTCGTGGCGCCGAACTGTTCACTGATGGCGACGAGCTGTTTGGCTTCTTCCATCTGGAAGAAGCCAAAATATGATAAACGTCTCCTCTTCAAATGTGTTCCAGTTATTGTAGCATGAGAGTGATTAACATGTGTGAGAGCACAAGTCGAGACGTGCTGAGGATCGTGGCCATTACTGGCCAGCTTAATGTGCAATGCACTCCGTCAAGCAGCCCAATTGTATGCCCCATGTTCATCGGCATGTGATTATAGTCCCCCATTGAGCGTGATGCAGCAATATACGACAGGGCGGTTGTTGCCGAGTACTAGACCTCGAACCGAGGACCTAAATGTAGCCCACACCAGGACACGTCTCCCAGGAAGTGGTTGGAGGGCTCGAGGTTCAGTGCGTTCAAATGCGCATGACGTATCGCACTGACGCAAGATCTAGACGCGGCTGTATGCAGTGCACACCTGTGAGGCCGACAATATGGAGTACTCGGCGAAGTAAGTTGCAGGGCCCCAAGTTGGTGTGATACATTTCTGCGATGAAAGGCCTTTTACAGGCGTCATGGATGGTGTTGGCCCCGGCACGTAGAGATGAACAAGAGCAGTGTATACACACAGGTAGAGCATGCCTATCTCGGTACTGTATCGTCTTACGTCGTCGAATAGGGATGCACGAAGCAGCCTGGCAGAAGAACAGCGAGACAGTGATAAATGAAACCAGCTCCCGATACTCCCTCACCTCTGCTACTCGTGAGTCGTGATCATTTGCAAATCATAAAGATGGTTTCCAATTCCCAAGACACATCAAACAGCAAGCCTGATCCAACCACCACAGATTCTCGAATGAATCCTTCAGCTACCCTCAACAGTCCATCTACTACTAGCTCGAGAGTAGTAGTTGTCGGAATATATGGGCTTCCGGGGTCTGGTAAGACGTTCTTACTGAATCTGTTGAGGCACGAGCTTCGCAGAGAGCTTTTCGAGTTCTATGATGGGTCCGAGATGATTGCCAAGATCTCCCCTGGAGGTCTTGAAGCATTCCAGAGACTAGAGGAGGGCGAGAAAGTACGATGGCGCCAGCTTGCTATTGATACAATTCGGAAAGAGTGTGACAATAGTGGCCGAGTTGCCGTTGTCGCTGGACATTTCATGTTCTGGCCAGAGGAGGAAGCTGGAAGGCCAGTATATACCCAAAATGACCTCAAAACCTTTACGCACGTTCTTTACCTGGATATTCCTGTCCAGATTGTTTTGCAACGTCGTCAAGGTGACACGATAAGAGATCGCCCTTCTGCATCCTTGAGCCATCTATCGAAGTGGCAGGAGGAAGAAAAGACGCAGCTGCGCAATCTCTGCTGCAATCATGGAATTTTGTTCTCGCTTGTCTCGCAGCAGCCAACACTACTCGACAAGGTCTTGATCCTGCTACGTGACTTCCAGTATCATACAGAGGACTACAACTTGTCTCTTGCCGAAAGATTCCTGGATGAGTTCGTAGTGGCTGGCCAAAAAGATATGGAGACAGTATTGGTACTGGACGCCGACAGGACCTTGGCTGCAATGGATACTGGCATGTTGTTTTGGCAGAAGGTTCCCACTTCTCATCCAGCAGGGAGGGACGGCCCTTTGAAGGCGTTGTTCAGTAGCTCGCTGGGTTACTCTTACACGGCCTTTCGCCAGGCCACTTTGATGTATGAAGAGATAGCCGATGACGAGAAGTTTGATTCCATCTGCCACGAGGTGGCATCGGTGGTCACCATGTATTCCGAATTTGTGGCCCTGTTGAAATTGGTGATGAAAGAGAGCCATGTTGGTGCAGTGATTATTACCTGTGGATTGCGTCGGGTTTGGGAGAAAGTCTTGGAGCGAGAAGGGCTCTCCAAAGCGGTCAAGGTCATCGGCGGAGGACGTATCGCAGATGGCTTTGTCGTTACAGCTGGATTGAAGGCGGCATTGGTGGCTCGTTTGCAAAATCATCACCAAATGTATGTTTGGGCGTTTGGGGACAGTGTGCTCGACTTGGAGATGCTGAGCACGGCAGACCAGGCTATTGTCGTCGTGGGCGACGAGAAGACCAGAAGCAGAACGATGGATTTGGGGTTGTTCAACGTGATCCGAGACGGTGGTCTCCAAGCACGCCAGGTTGTGCTGCCCAGCGATTCGATGCCGCGTCTAAACACCAATATGCTTCCCTTGATTTCTGTGGCGGATCCAGACTTTGTCGACTCTATCCTTCGCCACCGCAGTCGACAAGCTGGTATCCAAGTGCATCACGCAACGGATCAGAACGGCACAAAGCTCCTGATGACGCCGATGCGAGATGCAAATGTATGTGGTCCAGCCTTGAGAGAAAGTCATCGCCGTGTCGGAAATTATCTAGCCACCGAGTTTTTGACTCGTGTGGTTGGCATCGAGGAGTTTTCGATATCTCACGTCCAGGGTTATCATACAAGCGGCTATCGACTGCTGAATGAGCAAAAGACATCGATTGTTGCGCTCATGCGCGGCGGAGAACCGATGGCTTTTGGGGTTAACGACATCTTCCCACTGTCCATGTTTATTCACGCAAGTTGTCCAGAAGACATTAAGTCCCACCATCTGCAAGGACAATCTACCGTAGTGCTAGTGGATTCGGTGGTGAACAATGGCACAACCGTGGTACAGTTCGAGCAACACGTCCGCAGGTTGAATCCTACTATTCGCGTCGTGGTTGTTGCCGGTGTTGTCCAGGCGAAGTCCGTCTCTGAGGGTAGCCCTATCTGTGGGCTTGCTCGCAGCCAGAAACTTGACATTATCACTCTTCGTCTCTCCGACAACAAGTTTACTGGTAGAGGCACCACCGATACTGGCAATCGTCTCTTCAACACAACGCGTATGCCATGAGAATATGACAGAGCGGTAAGTATTGAATCTTATGGAATAGAGTTTTTGGCTAATATCGGTCCCAAGCGAGAGGAGGCGCAATGAGGGCAAGGGTATCAGAACTGAGAACAAGTTTTGATGCTCCAGAGATGCTAAGCAGGGATGGTCCTTTGAGAATGATTAGCATTGTTTACACGCAACAGCAAAGAACATACAGTGCCTTATAATGTCATTCCTCCAGCATCCTATTCCACTATTATAGCTGTAGTTCCTCGTTGCCCCATTTGCCGAGCCTGCCCAACCTGCGATCATGCATTTCTACGGCAGAAGTGGCCAAACTCGTCGCAGTCGAGAACTGATTCGCCTGAAATTCACCGGATCGATCTGGTGACGGCGAGCGACTTCCTCAAGCTTGTGGTCCTTGCTGGGATTCACCACCTCACGCACCTGAATGTAGTGAGGAGTGTTGCAAAGAACAGCGACCGTCTGATAGAACTTCCAACGCGAAGTATACTTTACTAACATGTACGCGTATACCAGGATATGACGAGAGGGAATAAAGCGGGGTAGCTGTCGCACAGGGAAACCATCACACCGAGCTCGACTGATGGAGAAGAACACGTCCGACGTCTCACTGAGCTTTTGCAAAGGCGTGTTTGCAGCCCGACGCTCTCGCAATTCTTCCCGAAGTCGGTCTCTGTACCAGGACTGTTGGGACTGTAGTGATAGCCCTAGCATTTTATGCCATCGTCTCAGGAGCAAGTCACCTAGATGACGCATTATTGTATGGTTAGTTGGCAATTCCTGACAGATCAGAGGTTTTTCCTCTGTATCGCCATAATAAAAAGACCGTAGCTCAGAGGGCTGACTGGAACAAGCTTACATGATGTATGAGTCAGCTCGAACAGCGCACAGTGATTTCCGATTCATCACGTGCTTTACTTCCACACGGCACGTCGAGTTATTCCCAACCGTCGCACGACCGCACTGTTCAATTCAAACCATACAACACCACAGATATTGAGCCACAATAACCTTGGTCAGAACGTGCGAATCAGACACATGATGGAGGGTTCGACACCACCACCTCTACATGACGAGGTGAATTTCGTCAGGAAAACTCGTAATTGGAGTGAAGCAATCTCTTTCTCCTGCGCAATGCTTAGCTGACGGGTCGAGCCAATCTCTGGGTTCATAAGATTCTCTCTCGGTATTTTAGGGAGCTCATCTAGCTGTCGTAGGTTGCCGATGGATTGTGATCTCGCTACCTTATAATGTTTCTATGTTTGCTTGTCTCGCCGTCCTCTTCCTGTCTTCTTGATAAAGATATTTGATAAGGTTTGGGAGTGTAAAGGGTGACCGACCATAATTGCCTGAGAAGCAATTCAAATGGGTGTCTTTGGAAGGTTGCGTTGTTTGGCCACCTGGGACATGGTGGGGGAGTACAAAGCAAACGATGCGGTGTTGGGGACACGTCTGGTGGCTGCACGTCAGCCACAGGTGCCGAGGGCAGCCACAGACTTGCAAGCCGCAACCCACATCGAGTAAGTAAAATCGCTTCATAATTAAGCTTCCAGGGCAGTAGGCGATGCACCCGAAATTTTCGAACGGACCGTGGGAGCCCACCCGCACTTGCAGGGTATTTACTCATTGGCGCGATCGGCACGTTTGCCTGTGCGCATATGAGGAAATAAACTAATTGTGCTCTGGCAGGGCGAGGGATGAGCAACTTAGTGATTAAAAATACATGGGAATTCCATGTTGAAGGTATTCACACTACGAATAGGCGGAATAGTTCATATCATCGTCCTGTCCCAGATCCCATAGATCTTGACTGCTATGCCGCTTGCATCCGAAGAATGATCAGACAGTGTACGACCACTATTAATTCAATCTTTTCTTCTTTCTGCACGTATTCGTCTCCATCCTTCCCGTCGCTGTTCTTCTCTATGTCTCTAGTCTCACTTTCCAACTCCGCCGAGACGTGACAGAACATCCGTGACTCATGAAGCTTGACGCTGTGCACAGTCTGCACATGGCCGTTAATATCATGCAGTCCTTGAAGAACAAGCCTGTGGGTGATAGCATTCAACATAACTGCATTAGCCTTGCAGGGCAGCGAAAGGAACCTATCCATTCTTCTTCGCCCCTCGATTCGTCCCTAATACAGAACAGGCACTACATCTTGTCGCAGAAGGAAAAAGACATGAGCCATGGATCCGAGCTTTGGAGAGTCTTCCTTCAAGAGAGCTCGGGGAGGCTATGCAATGCGAAGGTGGAAGCGTGAAGACATGAAGCTTAGTGTTGGAGGTATACTACATAGGCCTAAAGAGCAGACCGAAGCGGCAGATACTCTGGACGAGGTGAAGTTGGACAAGCTAAGTTTGAAGGAAAAGGAATAATTTTGTTTCTCTAAAGCCCAGATCGCAGAGGACTAGCCCAATGGAAGTATAATAGAATCGAGTAGGCTGCTTGAGGCGAGCACGCGGAGGCCTCGCGACTAATTTTCGTGTTCAAGTCAGCCATTTCACTGTTTGCGCAATAGAAGAGCTGACTTATCGCTTATCAGAGTTTCCACATTATCTGCCACTATTTGTGTTGATTCTCTACTACTGTTGGAAGCGAAATGATTCTCCTACGGCCCATGAAAAGTACTTCTTAGCCTCACCCTTAAATTTCAGACACGATTTATGTATCAATTTCATCTTTGCAAAATAACTCATCCAGACTGTTGAACTGAGTTACAACCGTTTTAGAGCCCTTCGAGATCAAATGATATCTTGTATAAGGAACTGTGTAAACCGTATGAATGTTCTTCTTTCCATGTCCATCCACATAAAATGTAACTAGACCTCTGCCCTCTTTCCCTGCATGAGCGCAGTTAGAAAAGCAAAAGATGATAGAAAAGCCGAAGTGGCGCAAGTTCAAAGGTTGAATATCGAGGATACAAAGTATCATCCTAAATAAGGTGGCTAAAGACGATCACGGATAGAAGAGTGGCTAAGATAGAAGATTGAAGGCTTCCATTTGTTCCGTAGTGCTTCACTGTTCGCTTTTTGACTTTTCCACCTACCTCTTCATCACTGTTGTAAATTCCTTGATATCTGAGAACTCTTCTCTTCTGTATGCCGCTTATACACTACTCATGCCAGCAATTTTTGAAAGGTGAAGAAAAAGGAAAGAAAGTCGAAATCCTTGCCGAAGGGCCCTTGAACACTACTAATGATACGATCCGCGCCATTCAAGTTCAGTAACAACGTAATTCAAATTAATGGTACGCATATACATGTATTATTGTCGGCCCATCTTCCAGTTTTGATACAAACGAGACAGAGACCTTGTATGTCTTTTTGCGATTGTTGTGCGACACCACTTAATATCTGCAGCTGTTGGAGTAAGGGGCACCTTATGCCAGCGCTACACGTATGCTTGATATCTTCATTGGCGCACATGATTCTGTGAACCAGGTCTGAAATCGCACACTCGTTGAAGGGCTTCACAGACGGCCAGAGTCCCTCCTTCTCCAAAATAGCAATGAACTCCGCTATCCTATAACTCGCTGTACAGTACTTTGGAAACAACATGGAATTGTTGCATGGATGGCATTTTTTCGCTTCTCTTGGGGGCGTTCTCCCACAATGGATGCAATTTTGAAGTGCCATTTCGTGTCCTCTTTTATCCTGCGCTAGCACTGTTATAACAGATTGGACCTGACCATGAAGGTAATTCAATCGACCCTGGATTTTGCTGTTAAGAGCAACTACAAAGACTTAGTTTGGGGAGTTCGTCAGCTCTACTTCTGACGTACCTGCAGCCACCTCTGGAAAATGGTCCAACCTCTCATCGTCTTCCCAATTTGTGAGAACCTCGAGTGGCACATACTTCACAGCCATTGTCGAAACGACTGAGAATTGCCTAGGCTCATCAAATCTGTACGCTGCCACCAGGAGCAGCGTCAGTTCCGTCGGAGATCTTTGCCCTGTCCCGAGATCCCTGAACCAGTAGTAGGTCCATGGACGTAATGCGGCTCTACAATCATACTTGTCGCAATGGATTGCAATAGAAGCTAATTCTCTAGCATTCTTGGTAGGATCGATATCGGCTGGAGGGTGGTGATGGAGGATTTCCAAGATGGTTTTCATAGCGAAAGCGTTGTCACCCATAAGTTTGACCGTACCACGCTCCTCGTTGTGCAGATTTTGTCCCTCTCGGAACCTTGATCCGAACATTCCGGCGAAGACGGGAGATGAAAGACGGAGAACATTTGTGGAGACAACCACTCTGAGAACCTCTTGACTATCGATGTCGTTAATCTCGAGTATTACATCTCCATCATGGTCGAGTGACACAAGCTCCTGTTCAATAACACCACGAGAAAGCGCTGGACACTGTTCGGTTTCCTACTTGATGTGAACTATGATCTTTCTTGTATCTCTCAACTTACCATTACTGCTTGGGAGTTCATTTCAAGCTGTTGATCGACAGTACTTCAAATTCGGATCTCTTTGTATATGCTTGTGTGAGTAGAATGCTGTATGTTGGAAGTGCGGGGTCAGAAGAGGGGAAAGTGCACGTGCCATGCGTTCTACGATATCTGTCGTTGATAAGGGAGCGGTGGGTATGAAGTCTGAGGCTACAAAGACGCTGGTAAAGATACAAAAGGTTCGGAATAAGAAGGCAAATTGACATAAAGAGATCAATGCAGCCACACCGCATCGAGTGACTTGACTCATCCAAGTTGCACTTGGATAATGCAATAGGTCTTCATAACCTGTATCTACTTCTTCCTGAAATTCATTTTCTTTACCGGTTCATCCATAGTACCCCTAGTCTGACCTCGAAAATCACTGTCCTCGACCACTGTGCGCCCTTCCACCGCGTTTTCTGCGTCGCGAAATTCCATCTCTTTATCAGAAGAGATTTCTCCAATTGGGGTCGGAGGACGCTTCCTCTTCTTGGTTGGCCGTCTCGATTTCTTGCCAATGCTTTCCTCTCCCAACACGGGTTGTTTTGTGTGTTGGAGCCTCTCCGCTTTGTCCAAAAACTCCGCAAGCTGTGGGTATGAAATTGTAATGCCTGGAAGCTCTTCAGAGTCGAAGGTTGCAACCTCAGAATCAGCGAAGCAGTCGAGGGAAGATGCAATGCCTTGGTGGTATTGATGGCAAATCCATCTGATGATCGGAAAACCTGCAGATGTTAGGCCAACTTCATTAGACGTGTTCAAGACGTACATCACGGTCAATTACTGCTTCAACATCCAGAGTGTCGAGACCTTCCTCGTCGTCTTTCAAGTAGCGGGGCTTCCACATCGATACTCGGGCTTCCTTCTTTGTCCCGTATCCCAATTCAAACCCCACAGCTGCTGCCTTGATGTTCGCGTTTGAGTATTGGATATAAGTGCACGCCGCCCTGCGTAAGTCTCTGGTATTCTGTGAGCATGCTACCTCAAATACCACGCCAGGATACTCGGCTTCGTCATGTTGAAACTGGGTATCCGGCTGTCGTTGGATATAGGGCCGGTCACGCAGCTGTATGCTGCCGGACCTCACGCTGGATATTCGTTCTGCGAAACTGGCAGCTTCGTCATTTCCGTCTTTGATGTGTTGCAGTTGAGCTTTGGTTTCTTCTGACACTTGTTGTCGGAATACGTCTTATGTAGAGGACCTCCTCCAAAGAATTGTATTCTAATCTGTCTCGGTCAGCTCGACTGCTCTAAAAAGAGGGCAGTCATTGTGGTGACATGCCTAAGTTTGTCGTTCACAAAACTTTGCAATTCAGGAAGCTGCTGCAGCCTCGCCAACAGACTCTTGTATTCTGAAGGCTTCACCTTCAACTGTCGCGACTGATCCGCCAAAATATAATGCTGGCGTTGTTTGATCAAGTGCAGCACCATGGAGACCCTGGGGATTTTGGATTGAGTGTTGACGGCGATTCATCAGTTGCTGGAGGTGTCAAAGGTAACCGAATCTGCCTTTCCGGCGGTGGACCATCCGCAGAATCGAGGACAGTAGGCGTCGAAATCGAGAATCTCTCGTCACTCATTGCTTGGCTGGTGTTGAGTTTCGATGTTTGTGATGCATTCTTGATGCGGGAAGCTGTCAGATTATCGGATATGTGCAGTCTCTACGGTAACCTTTATGGCCATTGAGCGCTATCATGTGACTAGTGGGCAGTGAAGCATTACGGCATAATATCCTTGGCTGGGGCCAGAGATCGTCGGTTCGACGGGAGGGGTTAGAAGATAGGTCTCGTCCTGCCTTGTCAACAACAAGGTTATTTTTCCAAACAATTGTCTGAAACTCTAGAAATTTCTCCATGAATATCCTCAAAGGTAAAGGTAGTGGACGAGACACACGCTCCAACCCCTTGTTTCGTACCGAACCGTGCAATGCTGTGACCTCGCCAATTTAGAGCGCATGCCATATTTGACTCTTTTGATAAAACAGAGCAAAGTGATATGCTCTAGGGAATTTCCTTACGAAACCAGGCTTGCCAGTTCTGGTGTCCAGCCTAGAGCATCATCTCCCACCAGAAAATAGACGACAACTTGCGCCCGCTAATATCCTAATGATCATTCAACAGCCATTATCTGAGGGCAGTCAGCTCCAATCGTCGCTCTGGCTGGTCGAATGCTGACTGCTCTCGAATCATGGCTGAATTCAGTAACCTCAGGTTAGAGGCCTCAGCTAGGTGGGGCTGGATTCCGTGATCTTTCTTGGTCCTGATGATCTGCACCTAATTTGAAGGGGTCTACAACTCTGTCCTATTGTTCAAGACTCTTGGGAGCGGGCTATATTAAAAAAAATGTCCTACCATGTACTGCGCTTTAGTGAAAGGAGCCAAACGTTGCGGGGATGCGCATTGCTCCTCATACTCCGTAACATGACCTCAAAGCCGCCAAGACGCGCGAAGCACCATCACCTTACCCCGTAATCTTGCCACGCTATATTTAGTCAGTAGCTTCACCATTTTGTCCATTCTACCTGATTTCCATCACTTCTCAGTAGACACTCGGCTTATGTCGTATCCTTATACCATCTACCACAATGACTTCTCCAATCCAACACCAAAAAGCTATTGAGCACTGTGCCTGCGCCAACTGCGTTCGCTTGGATAGCTACATAATGCTGCTCGAAGCCCAGCTACCGCCTCTCAATTGCCCCGAGTGTAAACAAGACTTCTTCCACAAAGCATCTCTTGAAACTCACCAGCTCGACGAACTGCATGCCTCCTGCTACAACTGTAGGGCTGCCTTTCCTACAAGAGAGCTATATGTATCACACATGCAATTGCACAGTACCGCGTTAGTGCGACCACTTTCGCCCGCGATACAATTCCGGTGCTGCGACTGTGAGTGCGACTTCAAAAGTGAAGGCGCTCTTACGAATCATCTCCGTTCTAGCCGCGTTCATAGACCCGGAAAGGCAGGGAAGAATAAGAAGAAGCAACAAGGGCATCAGGAGCAGGGTATTCCGTTGAAGTGCGAGAAGTGTAGCAAAACCTTCGCAAGTCGACATGCGCTAAGTTCACATTTATCATCGGTGCGACATCAACCACTGAGCGACATCAAGTGTTTAGCAGGCACGAAATGTGAGAAGCGGTTTAATTGTCCATCAGGGCAGTTGCAACATCTAGAGAGCGGGAAATGTGAGTCCAGGATGACGAAGACAAAGCTTTTTAATGCTATCGAGACAAAGGATACCGGACGGATCATTACGTCGAGAGGAGTTTATGTGCAGACCTTGCTAGAAGACAACCTGTCTGCGTCTGCAAGATCCACATCACAGACCCTGAGTCCCATACTGACCCCAACATCGACTGAGTTCCTCGGTTCCTATCCGCCCTCGCCGCCCTCCTTAGTTCTCACGCCTGAATCCACTTTGTCACGCAGCGCAAGCTTTCAGGACATACTTTCCCCTCGGCTCCACACTCAAAGTGGCTTCCAGGTATGCCACCTCTGCCCTCCGCCCTGTACTCGTAAATTCAAAGGCAAGGCGGCACTTCAGCAACATCTGTCGTCAAGTGTCCATGCTCAAGTATCTACTTCCCTGCCAGTACTCGACGATATATCGTTCCATTGCCCCCGCAATTTATGGGGTGACGGAAGTCAGACGAGGCCATTGAAGCAATTCTCGACTGCGAGTGGGCTAGTACAGCACCTTGAAAGCGGTGCTTGTAATGGGGGGAAAAGAACTTTGCGACGTGTGATAGAGTACGTAGAGGATGAGATGAAGGGTATAGGTTTTCGCGGTCTAAAGCTGCTAAGCTAGAAACAGGGTAGGTCCTACAAACCGTGAGCTTCTCTTACTTTGACTGATAGGCACAGGAATGTTTCCTTATAGCCTGTGTTGCGTGTAACGGCAAGTTGAGGATGTCTCTACCTTGCGCTCACGACATTGATGGTTATCGGCGTATGTGCTTCACCAAGCTTGCCAAATTCCAATTCACGGATACCAAGTTCGACTTGCCCGTATCTTTTTTCGTTTCATACTGCGATTCTACAATAGGAAGTCTATCAATACTGCTTTGACTCACGACTCATGCTTATCGTGTCCACAATTTTCGAGGCATAGCACCCAAGTGCTCTCATCCCCGGAAAGGTTGGAGATATGCTGACTCGCAACGGGAGGAAGAAGGCCGGGACAGGATCTGTAAATCATATCTTGCTTGGCCGCCAACGCACCTCTGTGGTTTGAGCGCACAGGTCTGAAATCATTTAGAAATACTTGTCAATTACCCACTACAATCTCTCAGCTCAAAGTCTGTCAAGTTTGCACCTATTACATGCTTGAATATTGCACTGTCGGCACTCGAAGATGTACGACGGCAACTGATCATGACACTCCTCGTATTGATGAGGACTTCTCACGTACTGCCAGCTCTGATGATCGCACAGATGTCGTTGCCTCAAATTCTGGACTGCGTCTTGAATGCGTGCGGCTTGTCGTGGCGGATCTGCAATCGGTCGACGAGCAGCGACAATATTTGCACGAGCAAGAAGTCGGTTCTCGTCCCATGTAGCACATCGACAGGTCTCCCATCTTTCGCCGCAAAGGTAGCAGAATTGCGAGGCGCATTTGCACCTGACATGATCGTGAGTAAACATACTTGCATGGATAAAGTGAGAGAACATACGTAATGTGATTGCATCCGACCTCAAGCTCGATGACTCGGCGACAATTAAAGCATCGCTGCCATCTATGCTCCTCAGCTGCTGCAAGGACTTGCTGAAGTCCAGCATCTGCAGGGCAGTCCCCCAGGTGAGATTCGGACTTGCAGACTGTGCAAGTAATGGTGGAGCACTCGGGGCAGGTGGCTTTCTCCTCCAAGATGTTTTCTATTCCGATGAAAGCCGAGCAAAGCTGATCAGAACAGTACGTTCGATCCGGAGTGTCGAACTCGATCATTTTAGACTCGAAACTTCTGACGAGCGCAGATGTAAAATGGACTCGCACTCCACCGCCAAACGTGATGGGTTGCTTGCAGCAGGGAGGCGGAAATAACGTGTCATCTGTGAGTGAGCCTGGAAGAGACCTCGAATACAATCTTGGCAATACTCGTGTTTGCATGATGTTCGTGCAAGCTCGCAGTAGATGAACGCATCTTGACACGCGGTACATTGTCGTTTCAAGGCTTTAGGTGGTTGCCTCGATGCGGCCCATGAAGATGATTCGGCCTCTTCGCCATTCCATGACTCCTCATTTATATGGAAAATGGGAGTGTTACCCTCGCTGATCAGGTCGTCTTCGAACGGCTTCGAAACGAACAGAGCGGCAAGTTTGGCCATGACTTCGCCATCGAGAAACTCGGAAGACCCTGTCCATGGCGCAACAGGTTCTGGTATAGGAACTCCAGCGAGCTTACAAGCAGCTTCACGATCACTAGCAGCAGATTGCTCTTGTAAGAGTGACGCCGTGAGTAGTTGTCCATTAGTATGGCAGGCTATCGCAATGCTGATGGTCATCTGGCGATCGGCTACAATTGATGCATTTCGCTCCAAGTCCTCTTTGTAAAGTCTGGCCGCAATCTGGGAATCGGAAGACTGTCCATCGCGAGATTTTCCCTTTCCTGAAAACCCTTCGAAAAGCTCAGCGCTGTCTTGAATTTGGAACTGGATGGTCAGAGCTGCGGTTGCTATGTCCACACAATTGAAAATATCCATGATCGGGGTTTGTTCTCTTGTTCAAGTCAGTTTACCGCGCGGATAAGTGGTCGGAGGGATGCGCAGTGCAGAGATGTTGAGCAAATGTATGTCGAACGCTCCAGCGAGTAGTCGCGGTCAACACGAACCGCGGCTAATCGACCCATTGGTCTCTTGCCAAACCAGAGGTCACTGTCGCCCAGCCGCTTCTCAACTGGTACGTTACACGCTGCGTGTGCGCATGCGCACGCTCCCACCAATCCGAGCTTTCGCTATAATTTGGCCTCTTTTCTTCAATAAACAGTTATCAACCTCCACCACCACCCCAGGTTCGCGTCGCAGAGTTGATACTGAAAAGGCCCAAATACTTTATATCTAGAATTCCGAGTTCTGCAGAGTTGATTCGATGCCTGTATCGTGTTCGGCGCAAGGTCGAGTTCAGTTTCTCCGACATCTCCTTGCTTCTCCTTCACAACTCTCCTTCGTGACCATTCTCAAATTCCGTTACCGCGAAAGGAGTTGATCAAGACTTTAGATACTACCAGCAGAGAAGCACCAAGCTTCTGCATCATAGCCATTCCGCAACGAACAAAAGCCAGCCTTCTATAGTAAGTAGAAGTAGGAACTGAATACTTCTCGGTTGAGTTGTTTGGTTCGAGACCGAGGCGATGCTGACGAAGAAGTATGGGGACCTACAGAGACACTTCGCCACATCCCCAGCTTCCTTCCCCGCAGTACGGTATCTTTCCCAACAATTCCTTCCACCGTCCATCTTCAACAATCCGGTGAGGTGCAATCATGGAAGCATACGATCAAGAATCCGAGGAACAAAGAGCGGCCGCAGATTCATCATGTATTGCTGATTTTGCGACATTAGATGCAACAACAAAATGCGCGAGCGAGGAGGGCATCGCCGATGTTGAAGCCTTCAGGTCAGAGCCAGCATTCAAGACAACTCCTGAAGGTTTGTTCAATTGCGTATCTCGAGCTTTCCTTACTAAAACAAAGATCTTTTAGGGCAGCACCCCTCAAACCATCCACATGAAAGGCTACAAGCAGGCCATACCTTCCATCTATTCCCGAAGCTGTCCCTCGAGCTTCGCCTTCTGATATGGGAACAGACCTGGCCGGAGCCTCGATTCATCGAAGCCGCAATCTGTGAGGATGAAACGACCATAGAATACGAAGAAGTCGCGATCTTGCGCTTCGCAGGCTCATTATCTACCTTGCTAAATACGAATTTTGGCACGAGAATCATCGAGCAAGGGCCGGCAGAGTCCTGCCCTCCTCCAGTGTCACTTCACGTCTGCCTCGAATCACGCAAGCATACATTGAAGCAATATCGGCTCATGGAGCATACAAATGCGAAGGCGGGCTCGTTCTATTTCAATCGTTGCCACGATGTTCTCTGGTTCAGTTTCGACTTTACCGACGAGCCTGACTACCTTCGAGATTTGCTACGTTGTTATGGCGAGCAGCTCAATTGTATTGAGAGTGCGCTTGTTCGAGAGGCAGAGTCGGAGGAGTTCACGCCTGCATGGTACATGTCGAAGTATCTTTCGCGTCTAGGAGGCCTGAAAAGCATCATGGTCTTATTTAGAGATGACGAGGATGATTATAGTGATGGTGATGATGATGGTGATGATGATGGTGATGATGGTGATGAAGACAGAGATAGCGTTCAGGACGTTGACGACGAGCATTATGAAGGTGAACTTGCCAATGTTGAGGACAATAGGGAGCTTAACAATAGGCATGATTGCAGCACAGGATTAGACACTGAGGTTACAAAGCTTCAAGCGCGGGCAGAGGAGCTCAAGAGGGAATACGCAAAGCTCTCAAGAAATCAAGATGGGACAGTAAAGGATTTCCGCTGCATAGATCGTTATGGCACGTTCTATTGAACACTTGTATGACTTTCGACGTAGTAGGCACGAGGCAACTTACCTACGGTATTTTAGAAATATCTGTTATATTCTGATGCTCTCTAATATATCTAGGGTGGTGTAGGCATCCGGTTTTGGGGGGTGTTAATCTATCATTGTCATATCCCCATGAGAAATGATTTTAGAAACTTTGTTGGGTGATATATATTCTTGGATTAAACCCCGTGTTCTGACAAGTTCCAGGAACAATCAAGATGCCGAAAGAGCCGAAATCCAAAGGTGCAGGCAACAGGGTAGCTCCTGCCACGCCAGCAGCCAGAAATGCACGCAAACAAGAAGTTCGCCGGAAACTTTGGGAAACCACTCTCAATGTCGAAAAACATCGTAACGACGTCGCAGGAAAGAAAGCCAAGCTGGAGGAGCTGTCGAAAACTCCCCTCGCTAGCTCCAAGCCCGAAGAGAGAGCAGGGTGTAACAATCTGAAGGCGGAGATCGCCAAGTGAGACGGAGAGTTGATGGAGTGGGAGGGAGAACTGGAGAAGTTGAACAAGGAAGACAAGGATATCGATCTGGAACGTCAAGGGGATAGTGACGGCGAAGAATTCTTCTTTCCGCCTGGGGATCCGGGTGCTTCGTCCAGCAATACCACTCAGCCGCCTCAGTTCGACCTGACTGGACCAATGAAAAATCAAATCCACTAATCGTTGGCGATTCCGACGATGAGGAGGCCGTGTTCACACCAGCTCAAGCAAGGGAGGCGACAGGACAGAGCCATGATAGAAAGATTGTTGCATGGAGGCAGCAAGATCGGTCAAAGCCAGTGATTGTGAGATATGGTCCCCAAAACGCCGCAAAATACGAAACGTTCCACGGCTGCCAAAGAGGGCAGCGAATTTGATGAAGAAGAGACTGAGGAATTCGGTCCAGACCATAGACTTGGAGACCAGAAAGTTGCGAAGAAATTCGTGTGCAAAACACGTGAGCTGTTGGGTATTGCGGGTTTGGCCTACAACTGCGATTTGAAGGACCTAGAACCGACGAGGGAGAAGGGCGAAACTAGAAGAGTCGCTCCTCTTGAGATTTGGGTCAGATGGGAGATTAGTGGTGCCATCCACAAGACATGGAAGATCCGGTCCGCCATTCGACAGCCCCAAGAAGGCCGATGCCTATATCTTCGAGGCAGCAAAGTGGCACGCTGCTCGTCACCAGGAATAGCAGAACGGCCAGCGTGAGGCAAAGGACAGATCCCCAACCCCGGTCTCGAACAGCCGACTCTCGCCAACGCCCGGGCCGAAACAGCCAGAGGTCAAGGTTGAGGGTGAGAGCAATGGCAATCCGCTTGCTGCTACCAATAGCTCCGCAGTATCAAAGTCTGTCAAGCGAGCAGCAATGCTGCAGTATCAGGAACAATGGTGCGATCTCAAGGGCATCGAACCTGAAAACATGGACCCAGCCTTTGAGGGAAGGTTCCGGAAAGCCTGAAATGAGATCAAGGATACATTGTGAATGCTTGGAATTGAGGAGGCGGAGTTCGGTATCTGGATGCGCACGGTTAGACCAGTGCTTCTTCGCTCGCTCTTGAACTCAGATGGATAGACTTGCTCGTTTTCTTTGTCCAGCCTCGTACCGACCAATCGGATTCATTTTCTCAGTCCTTACCGATATGCAGTCTCGTCTATTTCAGTCAAATCTCCTTGCCTGCAGTTTGTCATATCATCACATCCATATAGCAGCGTTGGTTATGCAATTATATAGAATTCCAACTACATAGCAATCCACATAACTGAGACCAGCCACTACCTAAGACCTGAACAAGGCTCACCAACCTTACCCTCAGGATGACCATTCTCTTGTGACCTTCTCATCTTGGGCTCCCCAAGCAGTTAGATACTTCTTCAATCCAATTGACTCATTCATTCTTCTCCGGGCCGATTGCATGTCCTTCTCGTTATCTTCAAGCAGCGCCTCACTCTCTTCAAGCAACAGGACTCTCCTCATCTCTATCGCATCGATTTCTTCCTCCATATCCTTAATCATCTTATCAATCATTGACACTGATTTGCTCATCCACAAGATTTCGTTGTTAAGGTGTTTGCCAGGCGAAGTCTTCCGTTGTGGTCGCTGGCGGTGTGGTGTATTATGCTTTCCTGATGCTGCAATCGTGAGTATGAGAATATCCTGAGGTTAAGCCGCTACCTACAAGAACCTGAAGCTAACACCAGATCTCTCCCATCATCAGTAACATTGGAGCGCTTTCTTTTTTTGATGCCCGACTTGGCCGAAGTAGACTTCGGACTCGCCTGGCCCTCCTGAGCTAGGGTAGAAATGAATTCAGAATCTGCCACTCCATGTTAGGTCATTCGTAGGTAGTACCGAGGAGAACTCACTTGTACTTGGGGGCGATGGCGACTTGGGTGCCTGGGGGCTCTTCGCTACGCTGGGTCGAGGATTTTGATGATCGGCAGGTTGGCGGGGTGACTCTGATCCGGCAGCCAGATCTACCTCATCGTCACTCGTCAAATCAATCACCTCTTGTTCTGGCATGAGTTTGTATGCCCGATGAAGGTTAGGTGAAGAGGGCGGGGTGGGCTGGGAATTCTCGTTGGCGGGATTACCCGGGGACTCATCGCCATGATCGTTAGTTAATTGCTCTGATTTTTTGCGACCATGTTCAATGCCCCTTCCTCTATCGAACCAGTTGCTAAAGGTTTCGTATCAATTTTCAGAGATCTTTGTGAGTCCGCCGTATTGGCAGGCTTCTGCTCGTCTGCAACTGCGCTAATCCAATGTCATCATGTTTGATTTGCTGCCCAGTCGAGGGTATAGTCTGATCTTCTTGGTCCAACTTCGTTCCCCACTTCTGCAGCAACGCAATCACTCGCTCTTTAAAAAGGTATCTGCCGTTTCTTGAGATTTCATCCAGATCTCTGATCTTCTTGAGAAGTTTGATCATCCTAGTAGCGCCCAGGATACTTTGCGGTGAGTTTCCAATGTGCTCCAGCTTCTTCAGGTAAGCCGACATGGTTTTCATCTCATCTGCTTCAGGCTTTCCAGCGACTGGAAAGAACCCGGTCTGTAGCCTGTACCGCAATAGACGGAGTTGAGCCTGGTTCGTTGTTAGCATTTCTATGCCAAGTCTAAGTCTCCTGCCTACATACCTCTAGCTCTCGCGTTGAGCTGACCTCCGGTATTGGTTGATCGTCGCCTCCCTTAGAATTTGTTTCCGATGCTTTCTGGATCCGAAGTTCTGGAGTAGAGTGGACAGGATGAAGGGTGGACTCATTGGCATCAGCAATAGGAAGTAGAACGCTCGTTGTCGGCTGGGAGGCCCCAACGAGACATGTCTCCGTTTCCATCGCGGTGGACTGGGCTTTGGAACACGGGTTTTCAATGCCCTCTTGCAGGGTCTCTGCATTCGAATCCGAGTTGCAGGTATCGAGACCAAGAATGGCTGATAGGTCGTCGTTGTTCTGTGGTATGGCTTGCAGCTGAGAATCCAGATCGTTCAAGTCGTCATGAGGGATTGATAAGTCCGCGTCAGAGGTCCAGTCGATCTCCATACTTAGCTAGCTATCGTGAGTCTGCGGTTCTGGATTCATGTTGATGAAAGATGCTAGGTCAAGGAAAGAGCGGAGGGTTCAAAGAGATGTAAATTGTAGGACAAACGTCTGTCCTCCAAGCTGGGAAGGAGTCGGCTTCTTATACTTCTCCCTTCAAGAGATCGACCCACTATCGGATCCCACTTGCCATCATACTTGGTGCTTTACTAAGTTAGAAGCTGTTGCGATGTATCCTGGTAGCAAGGATTTGTCAATGGCAAGGCAGACTTGTCGAAAATAGATCCAGATCACCAGATTTCACGCACAAATCAAGGCAAGTCTCCTCTCGTGTGGGACCGGCTGAGTGCCATCGGCATAAGGCGTCGTCATGGCAGCTTGGAAGGAGCTTGATTGGAGCCAGTCGCTATTCTTGTACAGATATGGAAAGGTTCAGCTGTTCCCCTTCCACACTCCTTGAACTACCATTGGAGGTATTGACGAAGATATCCCTTTCCACTGACAGATGCTCCACCAACAGCCCCTTAAGCGGCTTTTGGAAACCTAAGACGCATTGAATACGAGAGATATATTTAGATAACTCCTAGATTGCGATGTGGAATGCCTTCTAACTCCATGATTGGTAGATACGATTCAAGAGAGGCACGGGCTCGACGACGCAATGGAAGAAAAGCGCCGATCTGCAAACGGCATATCTACGATCCGCCCCAAAAGCTGACGAACGGTGACGACCGTCTCTGCCTCGTCTATTTCTGGCACATCCTTCACGACCTGGCGATGGAGACGCTGGTCTACCTCCTCCAAATAAACCGATCACGGAGAGTTCTCTCCAGGCTCAGTAGCCGCTGAAAGTAGAAAAGAGCACTTCGTCCCCCTCTCACCTTCATCTCCCTCCTGAGTCTTCACTGTACTTCGTACCATTCTCTCTACTTTCATTACCTCTTTTCACCTCAAGAACCTGCATAAAAAATGTCAGCCAATCGACAGTACGCAGCCCCATCCAGTGTTGATGCTCGGCACCTTGCATCTTCCAACATCAATTCTGGCTCGCCAACGTCTCAACCAGCTAAAGGTGGCCACTCAGCCAACCGCGATACAAGCCCTGAAGATGCTGCACTCCATATCCTCTATCACACAGCAGCCAAACTTGGCTATATGCAGGACGTGGGTTACAAGTTTGACGGTAGCTGCGTTCATTCGGCACCCATTTTCAATGTGCTAATACCAATGTAGTAGCAGCCTTTGGGGCAAACGCAATAGATAATTACTCCAGGAAAGCTGAAATTTCACGAGCGGATTACCAGTCTACCAATCGTAGATCCGGAGTCTCTCAGCAGGCTGGTTCGTATGGTATCACTAATCTTTCTGATACCTTTGACGAGACACAGAACTTTATTCAGGGCAGGACCAACCTCGAGATACTAGTCCGAGATGCGAAATTCTCATCTGAAACGCCCCCGCTGCTCCCAACGGCGGGAACCCAGCTACAGCCCGTGGCTACCAGTGGCACCCACGCGCGTCAAGTCGGAACTGCAAATCCCCTCGAGGGACTTTGCAGTGTCAGGCTGAAGAAGCGTCGACGGGAACAGACATCGAATCTCTCACATGTAAAACACACCGAAAGTAAGCCTCGCTTTCCACTATGTTTGTCTATACTCACATCTCAAGGTTCTGATGATGGTGCCCGGGGTTCAAAGAGAACTAAAGTGGACTGTGACTGTGAAGATGATCATACATGGTGGATGACCATCAAGATTGGCGAGATGAATGAAGTTCTTCAACGAATCGATACTGCGATAGGTGTGGTTAAGATGTTGTCAAACGGGTCAAATGACTTGGGCAACATCATAACTGAATACAATCTGATCGATCTACTTAAGGAGTCCCGGGCGATCCTAGACGATGCGAAAGACGATATAAAAACAAAAGGCGGAAGAGATAAAGAAGCCACAAAATAGCTGCATCCAGATATCAAAATTGCCATCATTCCTTTTTGTCCACTGCAGGCTGTTCTCCGCCTGCCATTGCATTCGAGCTGCCTGACCTTACAAGGGAAGATGTAGAGAGCATCCGAATAACAGCTTCCAAAGTTTTCACCATAACTTTTGCCTTCTGACATTCCTGCGAGAGAGCAAGATGCGAGCGAACTCGGCACGAGATCAAAGTAGTGCCTTATCACGCTGCAGTCCTGCACGGCTCGTGCCAGTGCTTCCATATACTCGTAGTTTTGTTGTTGAAGGCATCGGTTCTTGTGAATCTCTCGTGTGAGCTTGGTACGTGCAGTCGACAATTCTCGCTCGGCGTTGTTGGCACGACTCTGCGCGTCGTAGGCGTCGGCAACATTAACCTTTTGCGTTGCAGGCGTGAGAGGCATCTGTTCCAGCTTGTCGGTGAAAACAGACTCTTCCTACTACTTGTTAAAAATATGCTTTTGCGGGTCCGGACTGAGATGTAGATTTTCATGAAATTATACGACTTATTGTGAGATGTCGATCAAAAGACTGAAGACGAGTTCCGGGTCTGCTAAAGCAATTAGAGGATAAATCATTAGTCGTGCCATCGATTTGCTACTGCATCTATAGTGACCACCTTCAATTATGAAATACCCATAACGGGTAGTATTAAAAGCCATCTAATAATTGAAGGCCTAGTTAGCTGGCTATAATTCAATCCTACTTGAAAGGTGTAAACGCAGTCGATCTCAAATCTCACATCTGTAGATCCCAAGATTCAAAGTTCACTTGAGAGGAAAACTCAAACGGAAGTAAGACCCCAACAGCTTTGATAGTCATAGCGAATCTAACAGATAAAGCAATGTGTATCTATCTCAACGAAGACCGGTTCCAGGCGATCCAAGAAAGGATTAACGGGTCAAGATTCAGACGTGAATGCCGACGGCTAGTTTCGAAATTTTCCTCGACCCAAGAAAGATACCCTCGCCCGCATACAGAAGGAGCATCCGTCCAACAGACTCCTCGGAAAGCAATTTTCAAGAGACCCGACTCTCTTACGCTTCCAATGTACGCAAGCTACCGCAAACATGTGGGCGCTCAAATTGTGGAGGGAGCAACTAATCCAAAGAATCATCGAGAGCAGGTCTCTGATGAAGGATCGCAGACGCTCTTCAGCGGATGAATTACCCGCGTACACAATATCAAGTCACGTTTGGTAAAAAGAGTGTGTCCAAGGTCATTCTTTGATTAAATGGAAGAAGTTACAATTGCAATCATCTACAAGCAACTCTATTATGAATAAATTTGTTGCATGCTTTGATTGAGATTACGTAATATCTGCACTCGCCGCCATTTTTATAAGCCAGCGTAGTTATTGGAGTGTTTGCAGTTATGGGGCATCCTGGTGTTGATGACCCCTTTACCACCTCGCTTAAATTATGTGCCAACTCGCTTAATTCAAGTGCTTGACAACACCACCTCGCCTAATTTGACCACCCCTTGCCCCACCTGACGCACACATCCGCCTCACTTGATTACTGAATAAATCATGATCGATCACCTACCACCCTCATAATTCGGATGTCTTGTTCCATCATACTCATAGCCCACACCCCTCTAGTAGGTATACATCTTGATAAACCTCCTGCATGCCTCTCTCGACGTCGCAACGCTAGCCACATCAAGAGTCATTTCCTAAGAGGAACACACACATTATCTTCTTACTGTACAATCTCAAGATAGTCAGCGTCAACATGGTCAGGGCATAGTATAACCACAGCCATCATCTCGCAGTATTGTTGCTAGTGTGCTCACGATCATTAATTATGCCAGGCTAGGAACCAGAGGTTACAGCAGGCGTATTGAGGATGGGCTTGCAAAAGCTAGATCTGTAATATACGCTCTCAAATATACGATATAACACAATTATCGGGGTTAAATTTGTATTCATGCTCCCGTTGAAAGTAACAAACATGTAGAATTCTCAGATTAAATAACAAACGAAATCACTGATCGACTCTAAGCATATCTCTCCCTTCGACAAACATTCTGATATCCAATCCAAATTCCAGAAGAGTGCCCTGTACCGATATCCGTCGGTCGGCAAGCCGGCCTCGTAACTTGCTCTGCGTGCGTTGCTAGTAGCCTCGAAAGTGATTACATTCCTTTGCTGGGCCACTGAGGAACTGGAGAACCAGAACTCGAAGACTTCAAGACTGTCCATCTTAGAACGGAGTGTCTTGTGACGAAAACACAGCTTAGAGATGGTAAGTGTTTTCGTCGCAGCTGCAGGAGCGGAAGGAAAACTCGCCGGTAGGAAGATGGAAAGTATCGTCACCACAGGTGCAGGAAGGTTCAAGACCATCCAAATCGGCCTCCCAATCGCCGGTGGGAAGATGGAAAGTGTTGTCACCACAGGTGCAGGAAGTTTCAAGAGCATCCAACTCGGCCTTCAAATCGCCGATGCTGTTGTCATCACCCTTTGCATCGAAACCATTCTGCCGAGTCTTAAATGTCGTATCATGTTCAGGCTTTCGGACGTTGCAGAGGTGAATGAACTGCTCGATAATCTTGGAAAGATTCTCACCAGTCGCATTAATGAGCCCGTCCTCAGCGGCACTCAACATGTCAACCCGTCTGCAATTGGAACCGAGCTGACGTATGTCCATGGCGGATTGAGAAAGTTTCTTGGCCAGAAGGCTAAGATCCTTCTGCTGCAATGAGTTGTCCTTTATATCAAGATCGATTGGGCTGGCAGTCTCAACGGAGCATTGGTGGCCCTTTGGAGATTCCAGGGTGATATACGGAATCTCGGTTTCTGGGAGACTTCCGCTGAAGTCTTGCTTGTTGAGATCGATAGTCCTGGTCGTCTCAACCGATTCCATGGTGATGTTGTTCTCCGAGAGGGCAGTCATGTCAAGGTCGATAGTGCTGCCAGTCTCATCCGAGCTTTGTCCCATGCCACTCTCGGTCCCTAAAGTTCCTTCGTTTGAGGCTTTGACAGCTGTCTTGACTGCTTCTAGGAGCTCGCGCCTAGATCTCGGACTTCCTGGTAACTTGATTTTTATTCTCGCAGTGTCGAAAACCGGCTTCAATGGAGCCAGATCAGTGCCTCGGCCACTCTCCATTGAGTTTACAGTCTTTGGAGCAATATTAGCAGATACTGGAAAAGGATAGAGAATCTTCCTACTCTAGTGTTAAGCATTGCTGCGTCCTTTGAGTTCTTGTCGTCCGGTCGATTGCACACATGGTTGGAGACAGAACGCTCTGTATTAAATCCATTTCCGCTTTGACTGGTAAGCTTGTTAGCCTTGTTTCCAGTATCACCTGGGCATCCGTACGTTGAGCAGCTCATCTTGAATTTATCGAACTGATTGAAGTATTTGCTTCCGCACTGTTGAGATTCAAGGGAGATGACCTTCAGATCTAGATAGAGGTTCAAATTCAAGTAGGCTTGCACGAGTATATCTGAAAAGCCCACAGGGATGATCCAAATGACCCACAGGGATGATCCGCAGGGACGCCCCACAGGATGATCCATTGATTCAGAGGGATGTTTCGTGAATTGGAAGACATACTACTCGTATCAAACGAGAGAATTATCTCAGGGAACCTTGACGCTATAGTTACGGCACGGGCGGCTGCCCCAACGCTTTGCCATTAAGATTCCCCCTATCAAGTATCGTTTCTATTGCCGGCACACACAAAAAGAAACTTCTTTTTAAAACGTATGCCGAGGGGCCATGAGTTGAACAACTTGGCTTCGGTGGAAGTTCTCTTGGACCTTATAAAGCTACCATTACCTTTACAGTAGACTTGATGTTGGTTTGTTGTTCGAATTCAAGTAACCGTTCTGACTATTCAAACTAGATAGTCGGGCCACTGGCCCTTGAAAGTTCGATAATAACATTTGAACTAGGCGGGAGGATAGGAGCCGGGGGAAATGTTAGCTTCGTCTGTACCGACCTCTCACACGACTTTCATCTGTTTTAAATCAAAGGGAGTCTCACTAGAATACAATTCACTTCACACCTTACCTTAATATCACATTTTACCTTTTCTACTTCTCTATATCGTTGTCTTGAGTTACTAATGACCGAACGTTACATGTTATGCCTCTTGAGCTAGCGCTCAGCGTTAATTGGTACCGTTACCGTCGTCTTCTAGCCCTTATTCTCTTCTTTCTTTGTTTTGCAGGCTCCACAACCAGATGGCTGTTGCAAGAACCCACTTGCCCCTCTCAGCTGCCACTATGATAAGAGTCAAACAGATATTCCAAGTGGCAATTTTCGTTGGCTGTGGTCGCCGCTCGCAATGCTCCATCCTACTTGTCGCACTGCTAGCTTGAGTATGATGGTTAGGAGCGAAATCTTGAACTGGCAGCCTCAGTGAGTTCCTCCGGCCCACAGGCGAGTCCAGGAAGATGCTTATGAATGGCGCCAGTAGTGCCTCTACCTCCTGTAGAATAGTTAAACACCCATTTTGTAAGAGGCGAATGACAGGACTTCAAGAAAGTGGTTGCTGATTCCCCGAATGAAAAAATAGATGTTTTAGGCTTCATGAGTATTGACTGGACATTGGTCTCGATATTCTACTAGTGGCAAGCAAAGCAGAGCTTTCAATAGTTCTTCTCAAAAAGTTTCATGGTTCTTGGTTCCAGAACTCCTCGTACGTATGTTCCTAGATCTTAGGAACGTTTGTCGCCAAAGTCCAGTTGTAGCCGCTTATAAACTGCTCATAATTCTTAAGTTGCTGTTGGCGGAGTTTCAAGGTTTTTGTCGCAAGCAGTTCTTTTACAGGGTCGGTGATGGGTTTCAAGGCGTCGTGAAGTGGATATTGGGGATTCGAGAGACTACTCGCAACAACCCAATGAGCCAGTTGTGGCTGTTTCAAACGGAGTATCTGCATGCTTTTAGTAATCGCTCATACAGACTTATTCCAACTGACCTCTTCGACTTCAATGAAGATATTTTTCCAGTCGGATGCAACTTGAAGTGCTTGCAATTTATCCCGAATATAGCATACTCTATCGAGTAAACCTCCAAGAGGATGACAGTCGACTTGTCCAAGCACAAACCCAGCGACTCTGAAAATGGAAACTTGGAAGATTTCTTGACAAGCAATCGCGACGAATTGGTCTGCGATACGCGACGGGACTCTGGTCGGCGGTAACCACTCCAGACCCCACGGTGTCCCGTCATATGCCGGCAGCATATGAAGAACTTGCCCCAGGTTATCGACCCCAAACTCGTCTGTGGTGTACGAGCGGTTCAAATTTTGCCCTTGAGAAAGTATGTGGAGCATATCAAGCTTTGGGTGCCTCTTCTTATCATCAGTGCGAACCGGTGAGTGCGTGGTTGCGGCTTTCTCCTTGTTTGTGGTGGGCCATTTCCGAAACTTCATCTTTCGCCACGAAGCGTCCACGCCCCCTTGGGAATGCACCGAGCCCATACTGGCGATTAAGAAGAGTAAGTTGCCTTTGGAACCGCCTTGGAAGCCTGGTATAACAGTTGATGGACTGGATGAGACAGTAGCAGAGGGAATTGCTTATGGGAACGAGAGAGATAAAAAGAAGGGGAATAGGAGACTTATAGGTCGGCGTACTTCCTCTTATGACTCAGATATCGACCTGGCTCGTATCTGCATGTGGAGTGGGTTTTCGTCCATCAGGCTTTGAACGAATCAGTGAAACACGGTGGATTCCCTACTCGAGCTCGATAAATGGTGAGTATGTGCTTCCGCCCGGTCGCTCAATGAAACTATCCTTAGCTGTAAGCACCGCCCCAGATACATACATGGCGCTAGTCAGGCTAGCGAGCTTGAATGTAAAGCATGAAGCGAGGGATATCGCGCGCGAGAAATGTGTTTGGATCACAGAACCGTGTGAGTGAATTTTTAGAACTGAATCTGATGAAAGCCTAGAGAGCGGATGCTTCTTCTAAACGCTCATTGGAGCGGCTCTCATTTGAGCGGACTCGTTCCCCTTGGGGTACATATGAGAGTTGAAGCGGTGGTCACTCATGGCCACCTCGGTTCCGTCCTGGTAGAGGTCACCAAGACTCCACCCTGTTACGGATCAGGAATCCTAAGACCGTAATCGAACAGGACAAAGTGATTCTCCTTGCTGGGACGTAAAGCAGTGTACTTGCTCACGGCACCTCCCAGTGCGAGTCAAGGGTACCACAATGCTTGATCTGAAGGGTGAGCAACCAATGACCCATGCAAGGTCTGTTTGCGTTAATCGTCTTTGGGATAGGACATGGATTATAGGAACAGACCCTCCGATGAACAGTACTCCACCCCCTTCTAATCTTTCTTTCTTGGATAGCAGCAGAACCATCCAACATTGTAGCTAGATCAATATCCCTAGAGAGCCGGTATTGACTGGTCGTTCATCCAAATCTGAGCAAGTTTGGATTTCGCGACTAGCGATCTTGGAGCATTGCTCCCATTGCAGTGTTCTTAACAAGGCAACATGCACCATCCCAAGAGGGAGAATATAACCTTACTTAAGATCAGTTCCGATTGCCCCCCTCCAATATTGTCAAAACCTGAACGCTTTTCCTGTTCGGAAAATCTTCTAGCTCAGACAGCGGAGTGATACGGAAGGCACTCTCGTTTTAAACATTTCATGGCCACGATACAAATTTAGAACTGAGTGAGCGACGTAATGGATACACCTTGCTTGACGGGCACGCTGAAGAGTAACGAAATTAGAGCACATTAGATGAACCACCGGATGAGTTCATGGATCATATTCTCTGCCGAGATCATCTCAAATATGATAGGGCGATGAAGGTGAACAGCACTTAGCGAGCGAAAAAGGGGCATCTTTTGATTGGAACCAAATAAGCGAGCTCCTTCTTAATATTTGATCACAAAATTATGATACTGAAGAGATGACTAGTACAACACGTATACATGCCCTAGAAAGTGACATTACATGTTGAGGCAGTGTCGTGCCCTTCGTAAACTAGGCTCCCTTCCCTAGATTCATATTCTAGGTTTCAGTCTGGTGGCACTTTAAAGCAAGAACGGGAAAGAGGATATCGACCAAGCTCCTTCAATCACGAGATTTCACTTCTTGTTTCTTTGAAGTGACAGATCTCGATTATTCCCTGAGGAATCCTTCACGGCATAACTCCTTTCAGAGGCAAACACGCCAGGCGTCTTTGCCCTCGTATGCCATCGGAGTGCACTGATCCTTCTGACAGCAATATCAAGCAGGGACAAGGTTCAACGCTGTTCCCATCATAATAGTTGCTTAGCTTCGGGAATATCAGAGCTGGAGTAACTGTTGTGGGACGAAGGTTGAAGGAGCCTAGTTTGAGACGTATCCAGCTGCAAAACTATGCATCACTGACTTCGGAGCGGGGCGCTGCTGTGACTGAGAAGGGTAATCGGAGTGCCTAAGGCAGAGCAGCTGGACTGTAGGCTGTATAAAAGGCTTTAGATTCCTATCGATTGTGGTTGATCCGTAATCACTTCTTTCATCGCCCACTGCGTGTGAGTAAGGCATCTCATTTGCACTCCCGCTGGATAGAATAATTGAATGAGACCATGGAATCAATGACTGAGCCTTCGAATGATGCCTCTGCTGCGTACGTACGCATTATTTACTTTCTGCTGAGCGCTTGGCTGACCTGCTGATAGAGCCGCACTTGACGACCATGCGACAGCCCTCAACCCAGATGTAGCTAGCTGTTCAAGCGACACAAGTGAATCTTCAGACGATGAGGTTGAGCCAACCACTGAGGGTGTACGTGTCCGATGAGGCTCGTGATATAGTATGTCGAACTTGACAAGCATAGGAATCTGCATCATCAATTCGCGAAAATCCTTATGTCGCGCAATTAATAGGTATCATGTCTAGTCCATATTGGCTGCCTCTTTCTGACAGACTCTAGTTTTGTCGACTCAGTATAGCAAAGAGATGGAAGCGTATCAAGATGGCTGCAAATGTCAGGACTACTCCATCCTTCAAGATCGATTGAATGTGATAGATGGCACAATTGGTGAGCCGTCGTCTTCACGACATGTTTATCCTCCTTCTTACATCTTCTGTAGAATATTTGACACAGCAACAAAATGCGTTGCAGGCAATTCAGGGTATAAATTTTTTCCGCCATCGATAGATATGGAACACGTGAGGCTGACAGATTACGTAGAGAGAGCCGGCAGATTCCAAGAAGACTTGATGGATGCAGCTAGCGACATCAAATTGCTTAATAAAGATAAGAGATCGCTATGTGGTATGTAAGAACCTTCACTGGCCTGATTTCTACTTACGAGACAAAGAGAGGAGACGCGTCCAAGATATGGTCATAGGTCGTTTGGTTCGTAGCAAAGAAGATTTGACTATCGAGAACCGCGATCTGAAGAGCAAGCTTGGATTAGTTGCAGGCATATGTCGTGGCTTCACTGAGACAGAAACAGCGAACCAGGGCCACATGATAAATAGAGACACTCAAGCAAGTATAGATTCGAACATGGAAGGCCGAGCAAGAAAGCGGACCAGACAAGCTACAGCGAATCGCTTGCAAAATCGGCTTCCTCCACACTCGCGTCAAGATTCTCAGCCCCACCTACAGAAGATTTCCAAATCACGTGATGTGATGATATGGTGATACTGTACAGTAGCATAAAACCGACCCACTGACTATTGGGGAATATTTACCGTATCTGAACTGGTCAGAACAAACGGTATAACATTTCCAAAACAATCCTCTACTCAGAAATGGCGGAAGGCATTATCAGGTGTCCATGGACCGACCAAGCACTCGGCCTTAATTTGTTCTAAAAATAGGCAGCGCTTCTCCCACCACGCTTGTACTTGGGCGGGCGGCAGATGCACCCGATCTACCTCAGCATCCTCTCCTTCAACACTAACCCATTGTATTGTGGTCTACATCCAGCATTGCCATTATCGTGACTGCGTGTCTGTATACTGTCTTTTTATTCTTTGGGTCTCTTGTACCCGCAAAGAGTCGACTCCTGCGAAAATCCGACGGGCGCTTTTCTCGTTCGCAGCCTTGTAAGGACCCTTTGGGTTTGCACTAGTTATTGCTAATTACCACTAGCTTTCCTTCGATAAGGATGTCAGGCATCGAAACAGCAGGCCTTGCCCTGGGCATGATATCTGCTATCATTTCGATCATCGATGCTACCCACCAAGTCTACGAGGCTGTCAAGGACGAAGCGGGTCTTCCAACAAATTTCAAGAAATCAGCGACAAAACTCCCTCTTATCTCGAAACTTCTCGAAGATGCGGAGATATACGTCAAGACAGCGGATGAGGCGACGGGGATTGCCTTTACGCCTACTTTGGAGGACTGTAGAGCTCAAGCAATACAGCTTCAGGATTTATTCGGAAAGGTCATGCCGGAAGACGGTGAATCGAGGTGGGATCGATATGTGAAAGCTGCTCGGACTATTGGAAAAGGTGGTCGTGTAGAGGATTTGGTTAGGAGGATTCTGGACGACTTGCAGCTCTTAGCAACGAGGTTTCCAGAAGTAGCAACCCAAAGAAGGAAAGAACAGCTGGCAATGGCCGTCGAGGAGGTGACTAAGATGGAACCTTCCCTCCCTGATGGCTTCGAACAAATGCCGACATACGCACACTATGGCAGCGGCGCTCAAAACAACATCACTGGCCAGCATATCAACTCCGGTGGCAATCAAATGTATGGTTCTGGTCAACAGTATATCGGTACCAATCACATCGGTACGCCTTCTCAGTCTTCACCATAGTAAGGAGGGTTCTTAGTTAATCAGTAGTGTAGTAAACAATCATATTCCAAACAAAAATGTCAGTGTTGATGACATAGATCGATCTTGTCTCCGCACCTTGCGATGCCCTGATACACTGGCTATCAAGAATCGGCTGAAAGAGAGCAAAGACAAGTTGCTTCACAAATCAATCGAGTGGATCCTTCAAGACCCGCAATATCTCGATTGGAGAAATGGAGACGACGTCTGTTTGCTCTGGATCAAGGGCGGCGCCGGCAAAGGGAAGACTATGATGTCGATTGGCCTTATCGAGCGGCTATCACTCCTACAAGATGAATCTACCGTGGTGACGTATTTCTTCTGCCAAAATGCCGACTATGAGCTTAACACCATTGAAGCGATTCTCAAGGGTCTAATTCTGCAATTAGTGAATCAGCAGAAGGAGCTCAAAATATCTTTGCGATCTCGTTGGGATACTACGAACGAGCGTTTCAAGGAGGAAATTACCTCGTGGCGGGCGCTCTGGGACATCTTTTTAGAGATGTTAGAACACTGCAAGTGTAAGAGAGTGTACGTGGTTGTCGATGCTCTCGATGAGTGCCAAGATGATGGCATCGCCGATCTCCTGAAGCTTCTTGTCCGAACGGGACTTCATCGTCCTTCCAAAATCAAGTGGCTATTAACAAGTCGACCGTTAGATAGCGGTGAGCGGGAGTTGCTATCTGGATCTGACCAAGTGCTCGTCAGCCTGGAGCTCAACTCAAAACATGTTTCTGAAGCTGTACAGATTTATATTACTTCCAAAATGGATGAGCTCGATCGTCGCTGCAGCTATGGAGAAACACTACGGCGCAAGATACAGAACGAGCTTACTGAAAAGGCTGAGGACACGTATTTGTGGGTAAGCTTGGTATGTAAGAGGCTCGAAAGTGTGCATCGGGACGAGGCATTGACTACGATTCAAGACTTGCCGCTAGGGCTATATCCTCTTTATCATCGCGTCCTCATTCAGCTCAGCTCAGGTGAGTCAGCGGCTGTAAAGGGATGTATGCGTCTCCTCAGGGTAATGATGCTGGCCTATCGACCCCTGAATATGGCAGAGGTTGGTTGCGTGTCAGGCCTGTCTGACGAATTGGCTATTATTGAAGCGCTGGTTGATCGATGTGCTTCATTTCTCAAGATGCGTGGAACCGACATCGAATTCGTCCATCAATCGGCTCGAGACTACTTGACCGGAGAGAATGGCCAATCCATTCTCAACTCTGATGAATATTACGGGCATGCTGGCGTTGCACTAGGTTGTTTGTCATATCTTTCTCAACGACTCAAGGTTAACCTGGTTGACCTACCGCGACCTAATTCGACCAGGGAAGTGATGAAATGGAATGGACTGGCGGCCAGCGTAGCCTACGCAGCCACCTTCTGGGTGCAACATCTTGATGACGCCAAGAACACCACGACTGTTCAGAAAGCTCTTACTGCGCATGGGGAAGTCGGTATATTCCTCCACACTAAGTTATTAGAGTGGCTAGAGTGTCTTAGTTTGTTAGACAAGCTCCCACGCGCTGTTGAGGCTTTTAAGACATTAGCAGACAATTCAGACGTAAGTAAATACATCGGATTTAAAGCATTACTCGCTAATTAAAGACTCGTTAGTTAAAGAAGAACTCTTTCCTATCAATGCTTGTGCAGGATGCTACACGTTTCTTGTTGCGACACTACCGGACACTGGCGACCTGGCCGTTGCAGACCTACAGTTCTGCAGTAATCTTTAGTCCTCAAGCAAGCTTTGTGAGAAACAATAATCTAGACAAGGTTCCTACGTGGTTAAGAAAGCTGCCCAAGTTAGACGACGTATGGGCATCTTTAATTCAGACGCTCGCAGGCCACTCTGGCTCGGTCTGGACCGTCGCCTTTTCGCCAGATGGCAAGCAGATCGCGTCAGGATCTGCTGATAAGACTATTAAGCTCTGGGATGCTACAACAGGCGACCTCCAGAAGACGCTCGCAGGCCATTTAGGCTGCGTCAGAGCCGTTGCTTTTTCACGAGACAGCAAGCAGATCGCGTCAGGGTCTACTGACGAGACTATTAAGCTCTGGGATACTAGGACAGGTGACCTCCAGAAGACGCTCGTAAGCTACTCAGGCTGGGTCAGAACTATCGCCTTTTCGCTAGACGGTAAACAGATCGTGTCAGGGTCTGATCACGAGACTATCAAGCTCTGGGATACTAGGACAGGCGATATCCAGAAGACGCTTGTAGGCCACTCTGGCTCGGTTTGGACCGTCGCCTTCTCGCTAGATGGTAAGCAGATTGCGTCAGGGTCTGCTGACGAGACTATTAAGCTTTGGGATGCTACAACAGGCGACCTCCAGAAGACGCTCGTAGGCCACTGGAGCTGGGTTACAGCCGTCGCATTCTCGCTAGACAGCAAGCAGATCGCGTCAGGGTCTGCTGACGAGACTATAAAGCTCTGGGATGCTACAACAGGTGATCTCCAGAAGACGCTCGTAGGCCACTCGGGCTGGGTTAAGGCCGTCGCCTTCTCGCCAGACGGCAAGCAGATCGCGTCAGGGTCTGCTGACAAGACTATGAAGCTCTGGAATACTACGACAGGCGACCTCCAGAAGATACTCACAGGCCACTCGGACTCGATCTCGGCTATCGCCTTCTCGCTAGACGGCATACAAATCGTATCAGGGTCTAGTGACAAGACTATTAAGCTTTGGGATACTAGGATAAGCAACTTTCAGAAGATACTCGTAGGCCACTCGGGCTGGGTTACAGCCGTCGCCTTTTCGCCAGACAGTAAGCAGATCGCGTCAGGGTCTAATGACAGGACTATTAAGCTGTGGGATACTACAACAGGTGACTTCCGGAAGACGCTCGTAAACTATTCGAGCTCAATCTGGGCTATTGCCTTTTCATTAGACAGCAAGCAAATCGCATCAGGATCTGATGACGGGACTATTAAGCTCTGGGATATTAAGACAGGCGACCTTCAGAAAACGCTTATAGGCCACTCGAGCTCGGTTAGGGCTATCGCCTTTTCGCTAGACGGTATACAAATTGCGTCAGGGTCTAGTGACAAGACTATTAAGCTCTGGGATACTAGGACAGGCGACCTTCAGAAGATACTTGCGGGCCACTCGGGCTGGGTTACAGCCGTCGCCTTCTCGCCAGACGGCAAGCAGATCGCGTCAGGGTCTGATGACAGGACTATTAAGCTGTGGGATATTACTATATCCCTAAAAGTCCCTAAATTTCTCGGCAGCTCTCTTGGTAGTCATTTCACGTTTCTTGAATGGCAGAACATCAAGACCTCAGAGCCGGTTACCTCCCTAAGATTCTCTACAAACGGCCGATGCCTTGTAACAAATATCGGGGAGATTAAGATTGAAAACACCCTAACGCAAGGCTTTGATTTTGAATCATCAAATAATCTCTGGGTAGGTAATCAGTGGGTGAGTTATGGAGCAGTGCCTATTTTTCTTTTACCAACAGATTTCGAGTCACAATGTTATGATGTAAGAGGAGATCAGGTAACCATCGGGCTTAGGAACGGCCGAGTTTTAAGCTTCGATATTGATTGTATGAGCTTGAACTCAATATACAAAACTTCGGCGTAATCATAGCTCACTTTGGAATATGTGTTATTTTGATAACTTTGACAACTTTGATAAAGAGGGGTTGAGGGTGTTTAATGTTAACATACCGTGCTAGCAATAATCGGCTGTTGCTGCGATTTGGTTCTAGTATTGTCGGATACGTAAGCGTAGAAAGGCTCACCGAAATCGATGTCTATTCCAGATCGAAACTTGTAGGGAGTCATGTCGATTCTAGATATGGTTTGGTAGCGAGCCTCTTAGTGTATCGAGACCTGGCTCGCTCACAGCACACTTCTGGGGCATCATTGGGCCTGAAAGATTTTACACTGGGACACGGATACTGTATAGATGTTCAAATGTTAATGACAACTTTGAGATACCTGGCGACAACATAGACCGGCACTCAATATCAGCATGAGAGCAGCACATATCCCCTCGAGAGTAACCGCCGTTATTCGATCGTTTCTATTGCGGACGTGTCTACTAAAATTGATGCCCGCTGGATTTGATATGAATACAGTATCGGGAAAGTCCACTCTACGTCCGTTATTCTATAAATATCACTAGCAGCATACTGTAAGTCTGCTTTCTACTAAGTCAGATTTTTATGTCACAGGAGAATAAAAGTGGCCGTTAACAATTAAATGGCAAACAAAATCAAGAAACTTTCTCAAGACTTTAGCGTCTCGATATGCTCGAATTGTTCTTCCTATATATGTATTTATAACTTTGATAAAGAGGGGCTCGGGGGAAGTAACTTTTAAATACTAAGCTACTCTGATTATCTTCCAGAAGGTTCAAGTTCGTTCTGTCGACGATGTAATGTGCTTGGTGCTTGATGGTCAGATGATGCTTCGCTTAGCCCTGTCGTTGAGGTGAGACTGAAAATCTCCTGGTGAGTGCGGAGGGGAAGCCGATTTTGCAAGCGACTGTAGAAGATTTCTAACATTGGAGTGATTCGGACTAGATCTCATGCTTGACACTTGATAAAAAGACGTTTATTTGTATTTCACTGGGTCTACATTCGTTCCTGATCGACACCGTGACATGTTGGCCAGTATGCTGACTTCCAACGATGAACCGGCTTGCTTTTGCTGCACCACTATAGTGCAGATCTCTTTTACAAGCCAATGAAGTTTCGAAGATCAGCTAAATGATCACAAACCGAATCTGTGCAGAGAAGCACCAGCGTATGATTGCCAACCCAAACGCTGAGTCACAGATGCAGCAATATCCTCGGGCGAAAGCAGTCAAGCGTGACAGTAAACCGACAGGCTTTCTATGCAGCATACAAGATTCCGCTAGACTTCCTCCGGGTCAGTTAGGCCAAGGTTTACCCCTGCTTCTTGCGCTAAGAAGTCCTTTGAGTACAAAAATCCCAGCTGACGCTTTCTACCTTTCCTATCCTACTGCTCCATGCCTCCATACTTCTGGACAACTTTTGAACAGGTATACCGCGTCCAAGATCATGGCCTGTGGTGGAGGTGATCGTATTTCGAATGGCAAGAAGAAAGAAAGATACCGTGGGATGGGTTCTCGAGGTGAGGAGCCGAGATAGTTCTGGGCGCCGTCTAATGATTTACCAGATTCCCCGATAATTGTTGATGATCTTGACCCGGCCAGCGACATCGATCAGCTGTTACCATTGAAGAAGCGACGGAGGGAACAGTGGCACCAATCTCCGAAGCTGTCGAACGTTACCGGAAGGCACTGTCTAAGTGTTCAGCAGTTCGGTGCTTACGACGATCTGATGACAGACACGATTCTAGATGGAGTAAGTCACCATTCTACCACAACTAGACCAACAAGAGCCGGGGCTTACATATATAGATATGCTACGGGGGTGCCATCCGGAAATACTCCACTACATACATCTCAAGGGTGGGAAATCGGAGTGGCGTCACATCAATCATACGAAACACGATTATCAAGGAGAAGGATTGTCGGGAAGCGGGACGTCAACTGCTCGAGATGGCTAGCTTTGCAAGTTTCTTCAGGGACCTGAGCTCCCCCACTGAGCAGCGGCTTTTCCAACAACAGATGAGAAGATATCTGAACCTTTACATGCCCGACTGTCCCTTTGAAATTTTGGGAACCAACCGGTATACAACGGATTTTCAAGACGCAAAGATTGCATGCCGGAAAGCCATACGGAGTGGCGTGACAATCAAGTATCTTACTGGTATAAGAATTCCTCTGACAGGTGCTGAAGTAGCGGAACTCAATAGCACAGGACAGAAATTCAGTATAATATGTACGACCCGAAGTGGCGGTGAAGAATTTCTTTTCGGACCAGCACGCTTTCTAAATCACGACTGCGAGGCAAACGCCCGCCTTGTGACGATTGCAAGATCGGGAATGGAAGTCGTGAGCACACGAGACATTGAGGTTGGTGATGAGATTACTGTCTACTACGCAAAGACTTACTTCGGAGAAGACAACTGCGACTGTCTTTGTAAGACCTGTGAGAATCTTTGCTGCAATGGCTGGGACCCGGAAAACCAAAAGCATTCTGACTGCTCCCGCATTCGAACTCCGGAGGATTCTCCCCGTGCCGAAACTCGATCCTGGACTCATTATGCTTGCCCAGGGGCTGCTAGGTTACAAGAGAGCGCCCTGTGCAGCCCATGTCCAGTATGCAAGCGACATAAGGAGCTGTTTGGGTACGATTGGCCAAAGTCGCAGCGCAGCGGCAGACGTGATACGGCAGAGCGGGACTATTCGGTTACATCCATATGAAAGCGCAAGGGAGGACTTTGTTCGAGCAGAAATATTTGGGAACCTAACTGTATACAAGTGTTCCGTTGATCATGGTTTTGTCTTGAGATTCTGCCGGTTGAGCGGCATTATAATTTGGTAACTTAGAGCTGTTTCACTAAAAGACAAGAGACTCCGAATTCCCAATCCCTTGGAATTAATAACGCCGTTTCTTTCGCACTCTCATCTGGAGGGGCAGAGAGCGCTTTTTGTTGGTCGCTTCTGATGTCGAGACATCCTGACGTCGTCGGACCTCGCAGGGACAGCGATGCTCTCGAGAATGCCCAGTTCTACTCTTGTGATCTGGCTGGCCGAAATATGCATCGAGCTTTTGCCTGTCTACGAACCAGTCTAGAGATTGCGGGAATGCACTGATACTACGACGATACAGCCGGTTGAAAACAAGCTGCAAATTCACTCGATCAGTAGGGTGGCGTACGTAAAAGGTGACCTCCTTTTGAAAACATCCACAGAGCGTGCAAATATCGCTTGCTCTGAGAAAACCGAGGGGGACGTCCTGGTTGAAGAATTGCGCATAGGGGTAATTGAGACCGAGGCTACGGATGAGATCGAGACTATTCGGGCTCCGAGAGAGAACCGATCCTCTACAGCAATATCGGCCACCCTCGAAGAGAGGCAACCCGTTGAGCTCAAAGAAGAAAGACACTGCTTTGAATGCACGAGCAATGCCCTCGATATCTTCCAGATGATACTGTATCTGGTCCTGAAGGTATTGCATACTGCCCACGTCGTCAATGCTTGGCTCCTTTCCTACTAGGGGTAAATTAAGCCGAAACTGCTGCTTCTTTGCATCATCCGGTAAGCCGGACCAATGATCTTCCCAACTGAGTTGTCCATTTAGTGAAAGAGACTGCAAAGCTGCCCGGTAGAAACGGGCCAACGTGCCGTCTTGGAAAAGGTTCCGAACATTTGAAGCAACCGGGGACGTAAGCTTTTGCTCATATCCTGTGCCAATCGAGAGGACTATGTCACATTCTCTATCCTCCCATATTCGCTGGACTTCTCGGAGCCCGGGTCGTACTGGATTGTTGTACTTCAGGCCGCCATCCTGGAATGTACCAAAGTCGCGTAGCTGTTTTGGTTTGAAATAACTGTATCTGTAAGCACAAAACACTTCCCGCAATCGTTACTGGGTCTTGCCTCGGCGCTGCAGTCGTGCACCTTGCTCTGTCATCAGTCAGCTTGAAAAGTCTCAAGACTGGAATACGTACGCTTCCCACAGTTTTATCTCCTCCGTCGGCCGTAGCGCGCGAAGGTGTTTGTATCCTGAAATTTTAGCCACGATTAAAGTGGGATACACAACTCACTTGAATTTTTGTGCTGGCCATTACCGTTATAGTTGGAGATCAAGCACAATGTGGCATCGGTTATCGTAGTCGTGGTAACAGCAAATTTCATACCAGAAGTTCTCAAACCAACAGGACCGAACGTAAGGGCAGGTCCCAGAGCCTCTTGAAGAGCGTCTTCTAGAATAGAAGAATTATACTTACCATCCTGAAGGGAAAATGAAAGTATCCGCCGAACTACACCGCAGATAGACCTTGCTATGGCGGCTTTGGGTGGGAAAATAATGATTGCAAACTTTCGAAAGAAGTTGAGGCATTCTTGCGGGCTCCAGTCCTTACCAAAGAGTCCAATGGTTGCAATACCACCTGGTCCATGTCAGAATCGGAATCAGGAATGTGGGTCCAGCCTACCTGAGCTCGTTCCAATTGCATAGTCAAAGTTCTCTTGGACTGGGTAGTTCAGCCCGAGAGCCTCCCTCAATGCTTCTATAAATCCAAGTGACACGATACCTCTCGAGCCACCCCCGTCTATGCCTAGAAATCTTATCCGACAAGTGGGTGGCAGAGTCCTTGCTTGGAAATGGATCTCTCGTTGGCATTGAGGGCAGTTGTCGATCTCGTAGCAGTACTCTCGACCCTTCATCGGCTTGCTAAAATTGGGGATGCGAATGCAGAAATCACATAAGCCATGACCACATTCCGTTATATGCTCCGGCTTTCTCTGCAGGCAGATGAAACAATCTACGTTCGATTTCAGTAGTTGCCAAGACCCACTATCCTCCCGCAGGCACTGCAGACGTAAGATGGCTGCAGAGTTGCCTTCGAACTTCATGAACGAGAACATTTGTATCATTTGCGCTTCGATCTTGCCACAAATTACCTCGCCAGACGAGTTAGTTGACGTGGCAAAATCAGATATTGCTGCGACACAGACTTGGTAGTACATAACACGGAACACTTCTGATGGATTGAACACTTGGCCACGGTCAGTGTTTGCGGGCTCTTCAAATGAAGGATAGTACTTGCAGTGCATATCAGGCGGGAAAAAATCCAGCATTATAGCAGAACTGATGAAGCTCCACAGAATACTGTCATTCAACATGTGCTCAAGACTTAGCCTCAGAAAGGACCTGAGGTGATTCTCAAGATTAGGAGACAGAGGATTACTCTCCCTAGAGCTTTTGATAAAGTCAAACGTGTGCCTTGGCGACGTGCAGAAATTATGTAGCGCACTTGCGAAAAATCTCGCAATGTGGACCATAGAAAACATGGCATGTGCATTGCCTCTTTCGATGCGTGCCAGATTGATATCGTGGCGTATAACCTCTTCCACCCCACTGAATAGTGTCGATGAACGGTTTTTTGATCCCAGAACATTTACCAATTTCAGTGATGCGAAAGATCCTGCAAATTTTGGATGTGAGAGAACCGTCAAGCGAAAACGCAGAGCTTCTGCGTTGAAAGTATGGCCAGGAATACTGGTGATAACAATTAACCGAGGCCGAGTATTCGTGGGCAGACTTGATGCGGAACCGAGCGTCGTCCAAGACGCAAGTCTTTCTGCAAGATGATCGAGGCTACCATAGTCTTCGGCAAAAAGACAGAGCACGTCGACGAACATTGATAGCAGTCTTGCGTGGAGATAATCGGCTAAGCTCTGGGCTGTGCAATGACCACTCTCATCATCTTGCCAGGCTACGGGATTGTTGGTTGTCTCGTGGCAGACAAGCTTCCCCCTAAGATTTGCTTGCACATGGTCAGGAGTACTCTCGGCAATCAAGATTGGGTAATCGCTAAGGGATGTTTTCAGATCGGCGCATATGTTCGCCACCCCGTATTTGCGACAATTGGATATGCTGTTCTCGGGGAAAATAGCCCGAAGAGCTCGCGACTTGTTTTGTGTACCAATGAAGTGCACAAGAGAAGGGTATTGTTTTGCAGGACGTGGAAAGGATTTTGCGATGTGGCCGAGTCGGTTTCCGTCCTGCAAAATGAATTCGTTCCCTTCTTGATGAATGCGAAGCCACTGTTGGTGACTACACAGAGTCATGATGATACCTGATCCTTTGAGACATTTGGGTAGGTCCTGGCCTTCTTGTCGGGGCACCAAGATAGCGAGTGGCACGTTTTAAATGTAAAAGAGTGCAAATACAAAGTTTAAACTAAATGATCTTGAACCCATCTCTCAGATGATCCGGGATGATCCAGGATAATCCAGGATGATCTTTTTAAAGGCCCCGTCTTCGGATGATCTTCGGTCTTACTTACTACCAAAGCCGGCGGATAATTCATTCCTCGCATACTTACCGTCTTTCTGGCACAGGCGTCTTATGAGAGAAGCTCCGACCTTAGCACAGCTAGTCGAGATCCGAGTAGCCAGTTGTCGCTTTCAGAACTGGGAGTGATAGCGTGTACCCTATCCACTTATGCATAGGTGACGATGGCACAGAATGAGGAAGCACGGGAACACAGAAAGTCATCTGCTCTTGCGCCAGGTTCTAAAGTAAAATTATTCTCGACATATATTTCTGAAGTTTATTGTATAGCTCTATCCATCCGCCAAAGCTGTTTACCATAGGCATACATGATTGATGAGCTACTTCAATCCTCATGACCCTTTTCCATCACGAGCTTCACCGAAATCCTTCTCTCTCATTTCGTTGACAGGCTTCCTGAGCCGTTGATATGTAGGAAGCGACAGGGAATCGGGTCGTTTAGTCGGATCGGGATGCGGTTGGGATTTTTTGAGGCAATGAGGTGGTATGTCGTCACGTCCACAGAAAAATGATGTTAGTCTAGGATATCTGCGTCGACAGTCCATCATGATCCTCGATTTCTCTCGTGCGAAACTATCTCTATCCTCGCGACTTCGATCAATCCAGATTATTAGACACATGACTGGAGTTCATCAGTCAGGCCTTTGACACAAACAGCGCATATCGCATACCTGATATGTCCCTGGTTGATAGTGATATAGGACTTGTATCCGTGGAAACACAGGCTATATGTACCAAATTTCGTAAAGGTTATACTAGCTGTTGAAGTCTCCAAGGATAATCCATTTTTACGTGGATCACCAGCACAATTCTGCGGGGGATGATTCCATCAGGAACGTAGACTCCTACATATATAGAGGCAACAATACTAGTCTATGGTCCATTTAGAACACCGGTGCTTGACTCGAAGTTTTGAGTTTTGAGCAATCATGAGTACGCCATTGGTAAGATCCTTGAATCGGTCTATTGACCAAGGTTCCTGACACAGTTCCAGCCTGAGCTTCTCCCTTCGGTCGAATTCAGCGACGAAGATGCCTCGACGCCCAAAGTCCGCATCATTGATATCGCGGACGACTCCGACCCTCAAACCCCGACACTATCATCTGTCAACATGGCTGAGGCCTACGACTGGCAGCATCGTGCCAACGTCGCCGAGCAAGAGCTATCACGAGCATCTGATAAGCTTCAAAGGGAGAAGCGAAAAACCCGCCGCCTCCAAATGCAGATCAACGAGTACACGGATGCATTAGCGCGCTCGACACAAGATTGCGGACAGGTAATGAAGCACTGTCAACTTGCGACGGACACGAATATTGCCATTACGCAAGAGCTTCGGAGGTCAAAGGTCATGGTAGAAACTCTAGAGGCTGTGATTGTGTTACTATACACAGTCAATACCAATGGACAAGGGAAGCCTGCTGTAAGGCCTCCAGGATCTGTAGCTAGCATCTGATTATTGGTAGCTTATATTATGGGAGGATTGCTGGTTGAATATCACGAGTTCCTAGCCTGAACTGTAGTTTCAGTCCTGCATATGACAGTGTGTCGTGAAAGGGACGTCTAATTACCTGAGAGTCTTTCTTCTGTAAGAAATTAATGCTTTTATAACTCCTGCTTGAATTGTCTTCTCATGCTTGAATTTACTCCGAACCAAAGTCAGCCTTGCCTTCATGTTCGCCAGCGGTCTCAACATATGTAAGTCCTAAGCAATCTGACATGTTCTCACGGTTTGAGGGTGCAGAAAGATAGTGATATCTACAGCAATCCTTAAAAAAAGTCTGCATTTGTATCCATCTAATCTTCTTCTGATTCAACTTCATCATCATCATTCCTTAGATCCGTTCCTTGGGTATCGTCTGCTTCACTAATACACTCCTCCCCACTTCCCCCTTCACTATTCTCCTCATCACTACATTCTATTGTACTCTTCTCGTCATCACTATTCATCCATCTGGTACTATCCTCGTCGGCTGTCTGGATGTCCGAGAGGTACTCCGTATCGTTCAGATCGTCCAGATCCTCAAAATCCTCCGGATCCTCAGAACTCTCACTACTACTTTCTGCAAGCTCGGCTCTGTAAGTCGAATTCTGATCGGAATACTCGCTATCATCATCTATCCACGATGGCCACTCTTCATCATCTGTGTACCCACTCTCATCATCTGTGATGCTCCGGACCTCCCAGTCCTGAAGTGCAACCCATAGACTCCCTGTCGAGAGGGATTCGCTGTCCATGTTTTTTGTCACAAATGGGAGACCTTGATTCTGTCAGCTTGAGAAGGCAAACGAGCTGGAAAACCAACTTTCAGGCCCTAACCCGCCCACGAACGGCAGTATTAGGAGATTTATCAGGGAATCTTGATTGAATTCGTCAGAATCTTGGGACAGTTCCCCTTTCACTTCCCATCTACGCTTCTCGTCGCAGAGATTGTTCCACTCGAACAGAACATCTCCGTCCTCGAATGTGAAGTCGAGGTCGCCTTGCTCTAGTCGACTTTGAAGTAATGCATTGATACTATGCCAGGAGTAGTTCCGGTCATTCATGATACTGTGTAATTCTTCGAGAACCTGCTGTTTGGATAATGCCTCCACCCACAGAACCGCTTGTTCTGGCCAATTGCAGGAGGCATTGTCTTCTGAGGTTAGGAGAAAGGTTTCAAAAGGCATGCTGGGCTTGAATAGAATAGCTGGTGTTCAGTTAGACACAGCTTAGACCGATGTACTTATACGTGCTAGAGGATGTTCTTGCGTCCATCAAGTATATGAAGCCATAAAGTTCGGGCGGTTATCTAGATGATCCATATTGTGGACTTGCAACCAGACGATTGAGCCTTGTTTGATCGAGCCAGTCTTTAGATTGCCAGAAATCACGCTATCTGGATTGGATTAATTACGCCTGGCTGCAGCATAGGTTTATCGTTCTGCGAATTCCATCACATCGTTTGTCTCCACCTCCCAAAACTTGGTCTCGTCATCTTTGGGTGGACATTCACGCGACATCCCGAAGGCAAAACGAATTCGTGGGATGAGCCTTCTTGGAGATACGGCAAGATTTAAGAAACGGTGCTATATTCATCAGCCACATGTCTTTGCAGTCTCAAATTCTCAGTACCTGCTTCAGGTTCTCAAGGGATCCTGTTAATGTGCAAGAAAGAAAGCCAAGAGCATGCTCGGACCATTTGGAACTAAGATGGAAGCGTGAAAGCATCATATCCTCTATGAGCTCAGCTATTATTGGAAAGTCCAAAAGAACTTGCGATGATTTCGGCGACTGATGCAAATGATCGCGCTCAAGTTGCACATCTGGGACTAAGAACTTGTCAATTCTGATCATGGGGAAAAATGTAAAACTAACTGATCTTTATTGCCCCATTAAGAGAGAATCCTATGTTCGCTTCTGATAGAGACTTGCAAGATATCTTGAAAGAGGAGATCAAGGCAACTCCTTTCAGCACCTGGAATAGTGAGTCCTGATTTATTATGTAAAAGGGATTTTTACCTCCGCGATTATGGTGGCTATTTCCCATTCATCCATTTCGTATCTTTGTATTTCTAATTGGGGGAAGACTAAGTCAAGGCGTTCTGTGACCACAAAGACCTCGTCGCCGTCGCAGAAGACATTATGGACCGTCGCAATATTAGGTCCTTGAATACTGGAGAGAGCACGGATGTGTTCCATGGCGTCCGAACTGCGACATTTTCGAATGTGAACCAGATCAAAGTATTTAGATCTTCGCTTTGCAACTATCACTTGATCTAGGTGGTAAAGATATTCGTAATCGTTCCAGGGATCACCTAGAATGACTTCGAGCAACTTTTGAACTGTTCCACCGGACAAAAGCTCTGTACTTTGATCTTTATCATTGGAAGAACTGTCCGCCTGTCTTGGAGCCAGGAAGGAGGACACCTTCTTTCTCCGTCGTAGATGGTGTGACATCACAGGTGGCTGAACCCTCTGAGAGCAACCAGAATATCTGGGCAAAGCTCTACGGGCATTCAAGCATCTTATATGATATGATTATGAATCATACAGGAGATATCATCCCTCCCCTTGGTTGATGGCGAGCATCTCTGAGCTATATACAGGAAGTCAGATATAACACTAGCAAAGCTCACGTTCGCGTATCGCTCCAAAGTAAAGATTCCAAATTCTTCTCGGCCAGCTGGAAAGGTTTCCTTCAACCCTGGGAATAAAATTTATGGCATTCGCCTCCTGCTGCTCCATGGAAGGTGCTTGCTGTAAAATACGCACAACGACCAAGCCTAAATTTCACTTAGGGTTGGTCTTTCTAGTGTGACGATCTCTCCCTCAAGTATCGGTGGTGATCACCACTGGGATGATACAAGAGGTTTACTTGCCAACAATCCTCGATGATGATCTCACCTGCCTATAAATGATGGCCCTCACTATATGTACTGTCTTGATGGTTGAGGAATTTGAAGCAAGCGGTAAGGGTTCAACTATAATGCCTTCGAGCGCATCGTGAATAGACGGTTCAGGATGCCGTATCCAGGCTAATCAAAGAGGGGAGAACATTCTCTCCGTACATAGAAAGGTAGCACTGTGCCTTTGTACGCGGAGGTACTCTTAACGATAGAATTTGCGCACTCTTACTCTAGCCCCGATAATACGCCTTATCTAGTGAGATTGGGGATCGATAGCGACCTGGCACATCATAATGAGTGTTTCCTACAAGTTCTCGGACTTGATGGAAGATGTTTATGCTCATGACACTGAAGGTTTTGTTCTTGATACATGAAGAGTATTGTGCAATTGCTATTGCTGCCAGACATCACGTCAACGTAGGAACTTATTATACATGAGGTATCCGGTACAGGCCAACTGGTGGAGAAGGAAATATGGCCGTTTTTGTGGACAGCCTCTGTTCCAGAGACAGTGGCTAGTCGAATGGGTGGTCTGTGATAGGCAAGATGGGCAGGTCGTCAAGGATATTGATAACGTCGTTGCGGCGACATTCCGTGGCCAGATGCAGAGGTGTGGCTTCGGAATCATTCTGAACTTCATAAGTAGGCACCATGACGCAGTGACACTTGTACTATGTCTGCGTGCCCGTTCACCGCAGCGGGGTTTAAGGTGTCGGATCGAAACATGGCCCTGACTAGCAGCAAGATTGAGCGTTACAAGGTACAACTTGGGCCCAAGCCCAAGCAGAATCTCTTAGATTTCAATCGACCCCCCTTCAGCAGCGCTGCTAGTAAATGGAATCTCCTTCGCCGATACTTCAGAAACGCTCACATGGTGGCATAAGAGCTTGACGATGATAACATGGCTGTTGCTGGCTGCATAGCGAAGCCCCTCTCGGAGAGCCCACCGTCGGCGTGAATCTTCCAATGGTTGATTGGGTTTGCTCCACTTCTCACAGGTCGTCTGAAGGTGAAGAGCCTCTCGTCGCCACAAGTCCACAGCATCGTAGAGAGGATATCGGACGACTGCTTCATGGCCGCCTGCTGATGCGTAGACAAAGGGTAGTGTGCGATAGAGCAATGTCCACGGATGTATGCCGGCTTCAACAAGTATCTTCGCAGCCTCTTCATCTCCCCGATCCGCAACATCGTGCAAAAGCGTAGGGAACAAGCTTTCACGTAGATATCTGCCCCCTTTCGTATCACAGTAGCGAGTGTACGTCTGCGCAGCTCTAGCTTCCTGATAGCCCATTGTAGTACCGTTCACTCCACATCGCCTTCCTCGTTCGGGCGGACTGCATATGTGACCACGATGCCATAAAGCTTGTGTTGGAAAATGTGAAAGCGACGAGACGTTCTCATCCAGGCTGCAAGATCGGGGACTTTGAGGTAGGAGCCGATCGCGAGATGTATTTCGTTTAGGAGTTGGTCAAGTTAGTCAAGGGATGTGTCTCGCATTGTGTATGCCAACTGTCGTGAGAGTTGTCGTGTTATCTATTCTATTGGGAGTCAGATACGCATAGATACATTGAAATCATTATCAGACAAACAGGGAGAAAATTCTGACAGCGAGAACTTACGAAGAATATGGCTTTAGTCGAGCGGCTTAAGTCATGCGCTGTAACGTGCGAATGTCAAAGGCCGAGAGGGTAAAGCGCGCTGCGATTGATAGGTCGGGGGAGGTGGCAGAGAACTGCAATGGAGGATCAGAGGTTGCGGAGGAGGGGACAGCGAAACACATCTACTTGAGGCGGGGGTGGCGCAAGCGCCCTCTATGTTTCAGCTGGTTGGGGTGCAGCTCACCCTAAGCGACTCGTGACCATCAGCAACCAGGCCACATTAAGCTTTTTGATGGGCACCTACTGCAAACATTCTAGCCTCATCCAGAGGTGAATTAGGTACCGCCAATTGATCAATTGAGCTTTCACGTAGAGTAAAGTGTTAATCCAGACATAGCGTACGGCATCTAGCTTTCACGCTAGGTACTGAGAAGGTAATAAGAAACAACAGGAGAGCAGGGAGGGAGTGAATGACCAGAAAAAAAGGTAGAGACGGTCACAAGCATAATCAAACCAACTTATAGAAGGGAGATGGCATTTATATCGGGGACGAGGGTGCTAGCCACAACTGTCCAGAAGGAAATTTCGATAAAATAAATCAACAAACGACATCTGTCTTCAAGGCTCAAGTAGATACTCGGCTTTTACATCCAGCTCCTATCTACTCAATTCGAGAGTCTTCTTCATACTGGTCTCGACCCCGCTTGCCTAGCACCCGAGTCGCATTGGATACGATGACGGTTGACTGTCCGGTACGGACAAGTATGTCAAAGCAGGCCTGCCAGAGGAAATTGCCACCATCGATTAGAGAGAGGCTCTTTCCATCGTTCGCATATCCTCGAGCTTGATTGCTGACTGATTCTTTCTCGTATGGTACCTCTTGGATTGTGGCATCTTGTATGAACCTGACCACTGAGCCAGCTCGGTCGTGATGTCGATACGCTGTTTCAGGAACGACTTCTTCACCAGGGGTGGTCAGGGAGGTCGGCTGTGAGGGTGGGACTGAGATCTGTACTGGACGGATGGCCTCAGCCGGTGCAGTAGACATGTCAGAGCGATTCATGTTGAAGTCAAGCGCTCTGAAGAATGTAAGGTGTCGGGATCGCTTAACGAAGAAAGAACTCAGTTCTTTGCCGCTCGTGTGATATCCCATCATTGGAGCATGTATTTTGCCAATGAAAAGGTGGCTGAGGTCCTGGAAATCCGTCGAGCCGCGTCCACAGCGGAGGGTTAATGGCTCCCCTGCACCCGCTACTGTAATAAAAGGCGTTTCAACTGTCACTGGGGTCCCGAGGATATCGTTGAAGTAAGTCTTCAATGAAGTGACTGCCGGTCTAGCATGATTAACGTCGAAGACGAATGCCTCATTTGGTCGAAGGACGCTGAAAACTTCGATGGCAGCGTTTTGGACGATAGTGTGGGCGGGGTCACGTCTTAGTTCTCGCTCAATCGCAGAATTCGAGAAACCTAATCGACTGGCAAGTGTAGCTAGTTGCAATGAGCCGTATGGGTTCCGGACTTTCGCAATTCGGCAGCAGCACAGCCACAGTTGTTGATACGAGACTTCAAAAGCATCCATGCCATTCAAGGGCACAGTCGTGAAATTCGATGCTGATGTTTGTACTTCGACCATACTCCCGCTTGGATCTTGCTGGGTAAAGTGTGAGAGGAACCGCTGGCGAGGCGTCTCCTTCTTTTTACCTTGGCTCTTTCTGCCTTGGCTCTTTCTGGGTCGTGGTGGTAGTAGCGCTTGCAGAGCTCGTGCTGGCTGTTTGAAATATCTGATGTCTCGGAGCAGTGTCCAAAGAGTTGGTATCATTTCTCCTATGGCAAGGAGACTAGTCGTTATTTGACTTCTTCTTATCGGGTCCGATACTTCTGGAAAAAGCTCTTCTGAGTCCATATGCTCTTGAAGATACGCAAAGTCCGATGCTGAAAATGCAGGAGCTCTGGACTGTAAGTGTTCCACCGTTTCAGAAGTAGTATTCATCATTATGGCAGTATCGCCACAAATACCTGTCCAAACTCTTTTTACAGTATGGATACAATGCCCAATTTCCTGTCGCAAATTAGTAGTTTTCGAGATCTCTGCTATAAACACCAACTTCGTCAAACCCCAGAGCTATGAATTCATTCAATGAACCTGTATAAAAGGTCCTCCATAGGCCCCTGATATGTAGAACAGAGTCCAGAGCATTGATGAGCAGCTTCCGTTTCAGTATTATGTCTAGATACTTCTGTTGATACGGCTTCAGCCTTCCTCGCCAATGTTGTTCTCCTACTTCATCTTTATCAAAGTGGCACAGTCGAATTTGTCGAAAAACTTCGCCGGATGAGAATGGTGTGGAATATGAGTACCCTTCTCGGAGCGTTTGCTTGGTCGCCGTGTTGAGATCTGTATCCATTAGCATAGAACGGATCTGGGGATCTGACCTACCAGTGCTATAGAAGTCAGCAGACCACCAACTCCCAACGGAAGAAAGAAATTCTTTAGCAGCCAGAATCCTATGCTGTCCATGAAGACATTCTAGCCTTGTACCGTGGTCCAATTGGAAACGTACTGGAGCAGTCTTGGGGACAGCTTTGAAGTCTCCAGCGTTCATGGCCAGCTTTTCTAAGCCTTTATAAAAAGCCTCGTTGTCAATCATAACCGGTACCCCATTCGATATGTCCTCATTCAAGCAACCTTCCCCCTCAAAGTCCCTTTTCAATTGTTCGACAACTTTCCGGTCAATTTGTCTACATGGATGCGGAAAAGTTAAATGCGCAATCGACACCAGAGCAGTGCCCAGATATTTGGCATCTTTATCCTTTAAGATGTCCATGTTTTGTAAGCGTACAATCCAAGCAGAGTGTGCAATCCAGGCGGAGTGTACAATCCAAGGAGAGTGTGCAATCCAAGGAGAGTGTGCAATCCAAGCAGAGTGTGCAATCCAGGCAGAGTGTGCAATCCAAGGAGAGTGTGCAATCCAGGCGGAGTGTGCAATCCAAGGAGAGTGTGCAATCCAAGCAGAGTGTGCAATCCAAGGAGAGTGTGCAATCCAAGCAGAGTGTGCAATCCAAGGAGAGTGTGCAATCCAAGCAGAGTGTGCAATCCAGGCAGAGTGTGCAATCCAAGGAGAGTGTGCAATCCAGGCGGAGTGTGCAATCCAAGGAGAG